>Ga0131853_10010236_pt1 | contig 17157 bp, 9 predicted proteins | sample TergutLab28metaG_FD_92764 | JGI IMG/M metagenome (GOLD analysis project Ga0131853, IMG submission 92764) | Labiotermes labralis P1 segment gut microbial communities from Petit-Saut dam, French Guiana - Lab288 P1 (version 2) (version 2) | ecosystem: Host-associated > Arthropoda: Insects >... | reverse complement strand
TTATTTGACTGGAGTGCCGGAGAGTGGGTTATTTGACTGGAGTGCGGGAGAGTGCGTTATTTGACTGGAGTGCGGGAGAGTGGGTTATTTGACTGTTGTGCGGGAGAGTGGGTTATTTGACTGGAGTGCGGGAGAGAGGGTTATTTGACTGGAATGCGGGAGATTGGGTTATTTGACTGGATTGCGGGAGAATGGGTTATTTGACTGGAGTGCGGGAGAGTGGGTTATTTGACTGGAGTGCGGGAGAGTGGGTTATTTGACTGGAGTGCGGGAGATTGGGTTATTTGACTGGAGTGGGGGAAAATGCGTTATTTGACTGGAGTGCGGGAGAGTGGGTTATTTGACTGGAGTGCGGGAGATTGGGGTATTTGTCAGGAGTGCGGGAGATTGGGATATTTGACTGGAGTGCCGGAGAGTGGGTTATTTAACTGGAGTGCGGGAAAGTGCATTATTTGACTGGAGTGCGGGAGAGTGGGCTATTTGACTGTTGTGCGGGAGAGTGGGTTATTTGACTGGAGTGCGGGAGATTGGGTTATTTGACTGGAGTGCGGGAGAATGGGTTATTTGACTGGAGTGCGGGGAAGTGCGTTATTTGACTGGATAGGTAAGAGTTGGCAGCCACGGAGTCAATATTGCAGTTCGATCCATACCTGTAGCCAGTAACTTTACCGAACCAGCTGTCACGGTTGCATGGACCACATCAAGATTACCGCCGTTACTGTACTGCACTCCTTGCTTGTCAATACCAGTGACTTGCCACTCCACATTGAATGAGAATTTAAAAGTTTTCTTCTTTGTATTTTTATCTTGTTTTATTTTTGTTTGAAATGAAATCCTACAATTACGTCAAGAGATTTTAGTTTGTTTGCCTCTGTCAAAGTTCTAAACCCCAATTTAAATACTAAAAAGAGGTTTATACAGTATTTTTCTCTCCTACGTTCCTTTATCAAAACTTTATTTTCCTAATGACGACTTTAAGATACAGCTTTTCTAAGACTTAAACACGACTTACTGAAAACATTTTCTTTCTGGGAACTTGGAAGGTGAACTTCTAGACTACAAATTCCTTAATAATACACAGTACACAAAACATCGCATCTACGCACAACTCAAGAAGCATTGAGCAGTTTTTTTGCAACGAAATAAAATAGACTTGGTGAAGGGGAAAAGCCAATAGGATTTGTACTTCGGAAAAGAGATACCTAAGCTGCTCTGCGTTGTCGGAAGGAGGCCGACCCAAAGGCCCGTCTGTGCATGAGAGGGGGTTTGGGCATGCTGACGTGATTTACTTGTTTCAAAAGTTAACGGATTTCCGGACGTTGAGCAGAAAAGTAAATACGAAATAAAAATTGTATACATCGTGATTCAAAAAGATGGACTCAATTTTTTACGTCTATATTTCCTGAATTATGCATGGTATGTGAATCATGTATAAAACATTTGAAAGAGGAGGTCCTAAGTTTTTAAATACCGTCACTAGAGCTCTCGTCTAATGCACAGCCTTGCAGCAGCGTCTGTTGAGAGCAAAATGGCTACTATGCAGCACAAGATTTTTGCGTTCGTGGTTTCATTAAAACTGGGTCGGCGACTGCTGTGCAGCGTGCGTTTCGTCTTCGTTTCAACATTCAACCTCCAACGAGGAAGAGCATTTGTCGTTGGAATCACAAATATGAGCAAATAGACTGTCTGTGTAAAGGCAAAAGCTCCGGCCGACCGCGTGTATCAGAGGAGAACGTGAGATGAATTCAAGAGAGTTTTGAGCGTAGCTCACGCAAGTCAACTCGTAGAGCGAGCAGAGAACTTGGAATACCGCAACCGTCTGGCTTGTGTTGAGGCGCCGTTTACTCTTCAATTGAGTCCATCTTTTTGAATCACCCTGTATAATGGCAAGAAGTTAATTGTTACTGGGTTTATACTTTCCTTGCTGTCTAATCGACGAATATGCAAATGAGATATTGGTGGTGGGGAGACAGTTGGCAGTCAGCAGTTCGGCTGTTCCCTTATTTCTTCAAAGTAAGAAAGCTAGTAATTTTTAAAGGTAAGGTAAATTCGTCCATGTCCAAGCCGTGGAGGCGTACAGGGGCAGTGGAGGTAAAGCTTCACTCATTCTTAACCTCGATGCTACAGGGAAGTAAGTGGTTAACTTTAACCCCGGCCGCTTTACCGTCGGAAAAGAAAGCCGGACCAACTAAATACATAGAAGTGTGGGTCCCACAGACGGTATTGACTTTCTGCAGGGGAGAAAAATCTCTCGCCCTTACCGGAATTCTAACTGTGGACTGTCCATTTCTTAGCCTCAACGTCTTATCAAAACTTTTTTTAATATATCATATGACACGAGATACATCTCACGCTGTAGCCGGAGGAGATCCCTTTGGAACACATATGGTCACAGATGGTTGTGTACACATCCCAGAATATACAAACTACTGCGAACTTGAACCAGAAGACGCCAGCTACTGTATGCTGCTGTTGTCGCAGCAACATAGACTTGGACTTGTTCACTCGTATAGTCTAGAATTGTAACTGTTTAAGACTTTTAGTTTCAATGATGAACGTGAAGGAGACGAGAAACTGCAGTACCTGATGGTCTTACGATCCTTTGTTTCATCAAACATGTAGGAGATGGCACTTAATGCGAAGTGTTTGTGTTATGTTTCATTGCATTTTAATTAGTGAATTTTGTTGGTTAAAATATATAATTCTTCAATTTTAAGCATTCCATGACCACCCACTAATGTTTCACTCTGAGAATAAACCAACAAGTGCATACGGAAATATTGTAAGTTAATATATTATAATCGTTGTAAACGCCTTACATGTTTCGCCGTCTTCTTTTGTGGCCATCTTCAGGGGAATGTTGTTTAGAAGGCTATATTGCAAAGACAACCAAGCCATTGTAAAAAATGTAAAGGTAAAGTGATGCCGTTACAGGCCCGGTTTGGCCCAGAGGGTGGGTAGAGGTATAGCTCTACTCTTCCATGACCGCGGGCAATAGAAGGGGGTGAGTGGTCAGCAGCACGTTCCGGCCAAAATTGACCCCCGGGAAAGACACGGTACTCATTTTACAGGAGGCTGTGTGGGCCCCAGGACCGGTCTGGACAGGCGGAAAATCTCGTCCCCACCGGGATTCGATCCCGGACTGTCCGGCCCGTAGTCAGTCGCTATACCGACTGAGCTACCCAGCCCCAACCAAGCCAATGTACAATTATAAAATATTAAGTTTTACATATGTGATCCACAATATATGTTAAAAATACAAAATAGAGATCAAATTATTTTTGTTAAATTTACTTGGGTAAAAATTGTTCATGAGCTGTGTGTTATTTGGTTATACAAGTACGGTGGTGGTTCAGTGTCTGCAAGCAGCACTGCAGTGCACGTAAACACTTTATACCTACGTAAATTTAGCAAAAATTATTTTATCTGTATTGTATATTTTAACGTATATTGCGAAACCCATATTTAAAAGTGAATATTTTATAACTGTACATTGACTTGGTTTACTTTGTAATACATTCTTCTTAAAAACATTTCCCTGAATTCTGAGGTGAGACATCCCTGTTGTGTTTAATAATCAATAAAATATACGGATATATAATTACACAGTCTAACACAAATATTTATTAAGTAATTACAATTAAAAGACAATTAACTCATTTTTAACAGCTGTTAAAAAGGATTTAATTAACTTTTAATTGTAATTATTTAATAAAATATTTGTGTCTTCCCTGAAGATGGCCAGAAAAGGTGACCGAAACATGTAAGAGGTTCACAACGATTATAATGTAATAAATTCCTGTATTTCCATACGCAATTTTTGGTTTTATTCTCAGTGTGACAGAATTTATATCAAAACTTATAGAATCTGAAAAATGGGAGGCTGATGAGGAAGTGTGAGGTGATAATTAATAAATATGTGCAGATAACAAGTGTTCTTAACAGTGACCCCATACTTGCGAAGACCAGACAAAAGAGTATCTCATGCGTACTGCACGAAGTATGCATTATTTAAAAAAAGCCAGACGACGCGATGTAACTGCGCTGGTTATTGCGAGGGTGTTCGTGTTTTTTTAATGTGAATTCACCAGCAACACCGCAACTTGTTATAAAACTAATTACATATTAACATCGTCATTGTTCTTGTCACACTGGCTGTTATTTGAATTTCGTATTTGCACAGAAACATCTGTTACAAGAACTTGCAGCGTGTGATGCCACCAGATGTCACAATTAATTATTTGGTGACGTTCGGACAGAAGCTAAAAGTGAACAGAGAAAAGGTCCGAGCAGAAACAGAAAGAGAAACAAAACTTTAAACGGTCTAAAGTGAAATGCCAACTTGATGCAGCTAGGTAAGTGTATTGATGTATTCTTAGCTCGACATGTTTCGGGTACATACGCCCATCATCAGGAGCATTAGATGTTCTGTTGCAGCATATGGTTTTCTGCGCCGAGTTTTTGGATGGGTGGTGAGTAGCACGGTACTATCCGCACCGTACACACGACCTACGCAGCGGCTCTCAAGACCACCACAAATCCAAAAACTCGGCGCAGAAAACCGTATGCTGCAACTCAACATCTAATGCTCCTGATGATGAGCGTATGCGCACGAAACATGTCGAGCTAAGAATATATCAATAAAATTACCTATTTGCATCAAGTTGGCATTTCACTTTATTTCATGAGGAAGATGCACGGTCAAACAACCCTCAAGTTTTAAACGGTCTACTTTGTCAGGCATTATTAAGAAGGAATGCTGTAGGGCTTTGACGACGGCGTATTCTTTTCCGAAATATCTCTTGTTTTAGGCATGTTCGCAGAATCCCGAAAAGCGCCTGTCCGTCCTTCTGTCCGTCTGCCCATACTTATCATTGCGACCACCACAGGACATATTTCTTTAACATCTCCATTTTGTTCATAAGGAGAACTGTAAGTAAAATAGAAATTTGGTTAAAATCGAGCACAAATATCAGACATTTACATAAAGAACATAGTATATTTCATTTTTGCTGTCTATATTAAATCGCTATAACGTTCACTTCGAAGGACCTACTATCAGGTTGTGGAAAGCCGAAGTAGTATTTTAAATAACACGCGGACACGCCATGATGTTATGTTATACATACATTGCCTATATTGCCTTATACATCATTGACTAATAATCATAACACGACGTTTCGAAAGTTGGCTCTATTTCCTTCTTCAGGGACAGAAAGTAATCCTAGCTGGTGGACCACTTAGAACCAGCTATATTCAGTGACTGTAAAGACTTAAGCAGAGACGGTTTATGAAGTGATTTCTCTATATTATGTAGGTATAAAATAAAGACGAAGAAATTAAACTTTTCGGAATATAGTTATAGTGGCCTCATCGTGCTAAAATCTCGCAAGTTTTATGATAATATTATTTTCTATTCAGCTCTCTTAATGCCTCAGAAGCGCACAGACAATGTAACTTCCAGCATCTCAGTTTTACCTTCACAAACTAACAGATACTCTTTCTTTTCACGTAGACCTTTGAATAGGGCCAAGTTCTCCTTTTGAAAGCTATGAAGGCATAAGGAATAGAGGCATAAAGCTCCACTTATTATTAACTTCGAAATGCGGAGGTAAGAGATTAGCTTCAAGCTCTAGGCCATTTCACCTCCGAAGCTCAATGGGTTTGAGGCTGTATAGGCACCAGTCTTGTTGTGGGCGCTTTTGGTGGCTTGTTTACTGAATTCAAAAGGTACACACTTTACTGCCGCACCATCCGTTAGCTCAGTAAGCAGTCTGTTCGTGTATTTAGTAATATGTAATTAAGTGAAATGCCAACTTGATGCAACTAGGTAATTTTATTGATGTATTCTTAGATCGACATGTTTCGGGTACATACGCCCATCATCAGGAGCATTAGATCTTGAGTTGCAGCATAGGTTTTCTGCACCGAGTTTTTGAATGGGTGGTGAGTCGCACGGCACCATCCGCACCGAACACACGACCTACACAGCGGCTCTCAAGACCACCACACATCCAAAAACTCGGTGCAGAAAACCATATGCTACAACTCAAATTCTAATGCTTCTGATGATGGACGTTTGTACCCGAAACATGTCGAGCTAAGAATACATCAATAAAATTACCTTGTTGCATCAAGTTGGCATTTCACTTTATTTCATGAGGAAGATGCACGGTCAAACAACCCCCTTAGTAATATGTATTTGTGGTTTCACTTCTTTGCGGCAGTGAAGATCCATATTGTGACATCATCGTTTGTAATACCGTGCAGATTTGTAGGAAATTACCGTGTTTTCGAAGGAACAGAATGTTTCTCCCTCTAAAGTAAAATTCCTGCCTTTAAACATATGAGGTCAAAAGCCAGAAGACTAAAACAGGCGTAGTGAAATTGTATGTATGTATGTACAACAGCCTTTCACTTCTATTCTCGTATTAACAAACACAAAATTTTCACATGGGCCTGTATATTGCGTTCGAGACAATATGAGAGTAACTGCTGTAGATAATGATTCCTATGAACACTTACGTAGATTCTTTGACAATGCAGCGTTCCCGTGACGAGACAGGCAGAGTCCTGTGGCAATACGCACAATGCCATTCTAGACAAGACATGCAATGTACTTGTAACATGACATTCAGGCGCCTTCGTAAAACCACTGTTGCAGTGGAAAAGCAATAAATATTACATATTCTGAGTGCGTGTTTGTAGCCTTAGGTAGCCAACATGCAATGCGCATGCGCCATATTGTCATCTGTGGCCTGTCTGGTTCTACGGTATGATTTCAAATTATATAACAAAAGTATGATTTCCTAAAAAAATAAAAGTTATTGAACGTAAAATGTGTCTCGATTTTTCTGCCACTTTGATCTTCTCATTGGCAGAAGAATTAGACGAGATAGATCATTAACGTATGTTGGTCTTCATGTAAAGTGCCCGCTATTCTCGCCAGATTTTAATGATACTTGAATTTTCTCGACACATTTTTCCAAAAATACTCATAGATCATATTTCATGAAAATCCGTCCAGTGGGAACCGAGTTGTTCCGTGCGGACGGACGGACAGACAGACGAACAAACGGACACACATGACAAAGCTAATAGTCACTTTTCGCAATTTTGCGAAAGCACATAAAAAGCGCTTAGTTTAAATATGAAATGCGGACATATAAATGCCTAGGCGGCTCCAGGGTCAGTTATGTCACGGTTTCTGTCACAATATGCCGGAACAAAGAACGTGTCCCACTTTTGGGGTCCCTGAGCACGGCAGCTGTCATGGTATATCTCGACAGAAGCAGGCTGTCTATGCGATAAAGGTGCGGTCCCCAGGGACACAATAAAGGGGACACTCTGTAGTTTCCAAGCGGGACAAGGCGACGAGCTTCTAGCGTAGATTCTGAGCCACAACTGTGGAAATTCATGTGTGGCACTGTGGCACTGTGGCACTGTGGCACGAACTGCACATAACAGAAGTCTCTGGAGAGAAAAACGATTTCGTAGCCGCGGTGAAACTCTGGGACACACCAAGAATAGAGGAAATATTTATTGATTCTTAAATTATTTAGGTAATTCTGTGGACCACAACCCTTCTGGAGGTGGTAGTCACTCAGCTGGTAAAGAATACCCCCTACCGTCTAGAAGCCCCGAAGGTCCATTATCATGTAAACAAAGTCGTGCAACGACACTCAGATAAACCCTTCCGCCATGTTTCAATAACATACATTTTAATATTATCCTTACCCGGTTAAAACTATTACAATCTATTCTCTTTCATTCGTGCTACGTAGCCGCGTCCGCCCCATACTTCGTGTATTGATCCCCATACTAAAGACGGGTAAAAAGGCAAAGTTTGCTGTGTCATGTGTCTGTGGTGGCGTATGGGGTCGTGGAGGAACAGCTCGATTCATCCTTAACTCCGGAGTCAACAGAGGCGATTGGTCAGTTTTGTACCTCGGGTCTCACTTGAATACGGGTGGTGGATGATCCCCAGAACCTGTGTGGCACACTGGAGAAGGGAGAAATTTCTTGTAGTTGCCAGGAATTAAATCACGACTCCTCGGGTCATCCAGCAGGTATAAGCTACTAGTCACTACACCAAATGTTTTATCCCGATTCATAATGACGTCAGCTGTACAGCACGAAATATGAACCTACAACTTGGCTTCTTCAAGTTCACTTAAGAATTTGGGCCTTTCTTCATATAGTCAAGTAATCTACACATTTCAGTAAATAAAATGCTTATATCAAATATTTCGACTCCCATCAGCCATCTTGAGGCGCTAATTATAAATTCTATCTAAAAGTTTCTCCGCCCTTGCTCTAGGCTCCATACAAAGCCCAGAATTTCTCGTAATTTCTCCCCTCTGGATAACAGCATAAGCTTTACCCCTGCAGAAGTCAAGCTGTAACATTACACTAGAGTTCTAGGCCGGTTAATCTTCCGGATAGCAAACACCAGAAGGCAATACGCGGCTGTCAACATTTCCCCCAGACATTAATCCCTTCGTGAATGCTATTTTGATTTTTTTTTTATATTGTCGTTCTCAATAATTTGAACTGTCGCATTTGAGAGGGATTTATTTTCTGTCTTTATGTAACGGGTTTATTCTGCATTACTGAGACAGCACGTAAACAAACACACATACACCACTTCTCCTCTCTCTGCATCGCTACGTCACTCTCCTACATTCCGCCTAACAGACGTGTAGCCACATAAAATTACGTGTGACATTTTATTTACTCTCGTGCCTTACATCAACATCCAATACTTATTTGTTTCCTTGGACCCTCATAATGCCATATTCAAGGAACTGAGGTTAAAAAGCAATTGTAATGAGAAACGTTGCATTCTGAGCTACAGAGACTCCGTAGGACAGTTCTGAATTACATGTAAGTAACAGTTATGACTTGGAGATCCAAACAGCATGGAGGGAAGTGGTCGTAGACTTACGATGAAAACACCCCACTGTATGAGTAGAGTGGATTTAGGAAAGCCGGACGGAAATTCCGCTACGATCGCCGGTACGCGGCTTGAGATTCGAAAAAGTGATTTCTCGAACATGAACCGGGAACGCTAGCCACTTCTCCACGACAATAGACTCCCACAATTTATAATCATAAATCTAACAGGAATAATGAAATCACAAGGCTGTCACATGGTGAAGCCCTGGAATTCGAGAATGGCGGTATTGTTTGCAGATACCTCACATTGGCAGGGTGTCTGCAGTGGACATAGCCAGTTCATTGGAGAAGGAATGACTACTAAAATACAAATATTTTATTCAAATTTTTATCGAAGGACAATTTCAAGTGCCCGGATTATTTTACTGACGGAGGAATGTAAACTTCCTTTATATCTCTAACTGCCCGTGCTTCAGTCACACGCGCGATGGAAAGTGGAACCTTGAGAAACCTTCACAGACCTCTACCAACGCGAATTCGAGGATATGCGTCTTCACAGCGCTGCGAGTGATTTCTCCGTTCTTCAGGAACATCGCGACGCGTTCCAGGATGATTGGTTCTCGACGTTTCTGGACCACCGTGCTGTCTCAAACGTTCAGGCACCAATTACCCAGGGACGCAGTGTCATATCCTAGAAGAACTGATACATCGAAGTGAAGAGGAATGCAAGATACGTCTCCAAGTGAAAGAATTGTTACGGTTTCAGCAGTCTCAAGAGTCGACTACGCCTTAATTAATTATTTTCTCTAACCTACGGTCCAATGGGCAGAGTGTCAAATTGGCGACGCGTGAATTCACATTCCCTTCTGCCTCATATTTGGGAGATCTCAGGTTTAAGTCTCGGACCAGAGAAGGGCAATGACTGACTGAACAAAATCGTGGTTTCCTTGTAAACCTCCAGGCAAATACCGATAGCACCACAAATTAGGCTACAACCACTTAATGCTGCATAGTTTCGAATTTACTGTTGACAAACTATTCCATCTGTCGACGCTGTATAAACGAAGAGACTCAAGGCGCCGTGAAATAAAGGATGCCCCAGTATCGAAGATTTTAGCCGGAATCTCTCCTTACTGAGAGGTTAGAAAATGATTCTTACATTGTCAGGAATGTTTCCTTGGCGATGCTTTTCAAGTTCCTTATTGATGGGCCCATGTAATTCGCCATTCGATCCCACCTGATATCAGTCAGGGTAGTTGACTGAACTACAGACAGTTCAAATAACAGAACTAAGAAATGCACTCCAAGTCCAGCATCGAAGGTTCTCTCAGTTGTACTCTCGTAAAGCCGACATTAATATTTTTAATAAAAGTACGTCACAACAGAACTATAGCTCACGGATTTCTTAATTTGAAGTCTATAAATACCGACTGTATGTAATCAAAAGCTTACATCTGTTCCTCAACTTCCTAAGTTCCTCTTCTCAAACTCGTGCAGAGTACCTGAAAGTAATGTTACTTCCATAACGACACAAAAGGCACGACAGATTTTCCTTACATACAGCTAATTAAAAGGTAAAGGTAAAGTGATCCCGTTACAGGCCCGGTGTGGTCCAGAGGATGGGTAGAGTTATAGCTCTACTCTTCCATGACCGCGGCACTAGAAGGTGGTGAGTTGTCAGCAGCACACCCCAGCTGCACTTTACCCCCCAGGAAAGACCCGGTACCCATTTTTACAGGTGGCTGGGTGGGTCACACGACCGGTCTGGACGGGCGGAAAATCTCGTCCCCACCGGGATCCGATCCCGGACCGTTCAGCCCGTAGCTCAGTCGCTATACCGACTGAGCTACCCGGCCCACACACACACACAAACACACACAGACCTAATTACAATAAGAAAAATCTACAATGGTGCTAATTACAGAATAACCACTCAGTGAACACTAGAGTAAATGCCGAGATTTCAATCTTCTGGGATGTTTACGCAGAGTAGATTGGTAGTTGGTTATCAACGTTCCGGAAAGATCTCTCGGTCCTTTCTTCATGGGTCAAGCAGTCCAAGAATCCTTTCTGGACTGCTTAACCGATTGGTTCTCCCAAAACGTCGGCCAACTAATTACCAATCTAAGCTGCATAACATCCCAGAAGAGCGAAGATGTCATTTACACGGCGGTTGAAGTCTGAAATCACGCACAGTGTAAGCCGCTTGTCCTGAGTGCGACAGTGGGAATTGCTTCCAGCTGTTGCTGTAAGGACTGTCAACCCCTTAATTTCTTCTGATCATTTTCCTATAATTACTTGTTAAAAACTTTCGGTAGAAAAAAAAGTAGTGAGATCTAAAAGACTTTTAATTTTACATAGAATACGTGATAAGAGACATCTGAATATGATGGATTAAGAAGCTATATGGATTGCTAGTATCCAGTCTTGATTTATGGAGCAACAGAAGATTTATTTCCTTCGAACGCCTATCTTGAAACTTTCCTATGCTAAATGGCGTCTCACTGGCAGCCGGTAAAATCGAACAGAAATTCATCTTGTGAGGAAAAGACTTTGGTTAACATAACCAGTCAAACAGACATAATTAATCGCACACTCTTACACGTTGTGATCCTATAGATTTGTGTTCGCTCTATTCTTGTGCTCCACGTGACTTACTGCTATTTGTAGACTAACTTCTAGCTGACTTAATATAGAGCGACGTATTATGCCGGCCAATTACTATTGGTCTGCCTCTTCCATGTACTCTACCGGAGACTTATCATCGGTCGTAAACTCCAGTGGTATCCCTCATCTGCGTGTCATTATCACCACAAGCGTCAAGCAATAAAGAGGAATAAAAATTATATCCGAATGACATCTTCGCATTCACCCAACCAACGAGCCCTCAAAGATCTTCCATCCTAACCCATCACATCCAGTGGCCTAAGATGCAAAAGAATTACAGATCTTTCAAATTACCTTTGTTTTATCATCTTCTGCTTTCCGGTTCCATTCATGTTTCTACTTGTACAGTGGTGTTCATTTTACATATAGAAGGCAATGCTACTTCCGAATGGGGCCGGGGGGGGGGGTAAAGAAGCTTAAAAAACGCTTAGAAAACTTGAAAGGAAAAATTGGCATAGGTGTGGGTTAGACAGATGGCTGACGAGAGGGTGAAAATGACGAGTTCTGGAAAATAGCTGGTAGAGTAAGATGAAAATCGAAAGATGTGTGTGTGTGTGTGTGTGTGGTGTGTGTGTGTGTTGTGTGTGTGTGGGTGTGTGTGTGTGTGGTGTGTGTGTGTGTGTACACAACACTCAACAGCGTGCATCGCTGTGTACAGCTCGTGCTACACCCTGCCTTCACAAGAACTACTCATGGAATTTACGAAAAGATGCTGAAACAAACACTGGATTCTTTTGGAGCTGTAGAATTGGAACGAATTCTTCTTCTTCTTCTTACATGACACTACGGCCCAAAGCGGACCTTAAGTTGGAACGAATTCTTCTTCCTCTTCTTCTTCTTCTTCTTCTACTACTTCTTCTTCTTACATGTCACTTCGGCCCAAAGCGGCCCTTCGCCTCCTTAATGTATTTCTCCCGGTAATCTCTGTTTTTTGTTACTTCTCTTCCCAGTTTTTAATTTCGTATTTATTCAAATCTGTTTGTAACCGTAGACTAACAAAGCTTGTTGGGTGTGAGATTTGATGTCTTCGTTAGGCGCGGTAAAGTCAAATCTTCTGAAATGTTACGCCGTGTCTAACGGTACATTGTGCCCCCGGTGGGGCGATGTGCCTCCAACTTCAGGGTCGACCAATCCCAATCTTCTTCGACTGCTTGAATGTCTGCCCGTCTGCACACTAACGGCGTTTCACACACCGGATAGTAAGGAAATGGCGATAGCGAAAAACATTTTCCTCTTCATGATAAACGCAAAGGAAGACAGTTTTACAGGGGTGCTGAAAAGTCCGTAGCCCGACCAGGAAGGAAACAAGCTATTGTTTCTTTTAGTATGGCGTGAATTTCCTTCGGCGCCTTACCTAGCAGGAAAAAAACTTGATAACAGCTCGCGTCTCGATGTTGTTGAAATCGCGCACGTCCCTGACATGCTTCCGGTTTTGTTTCCTTCTTGATCAGGCTAAGGACGTATCAGCACCCCGGTATTTGTTACACTTCGATACAAAGAAGGGAGTGTCTTTAAGTATGTTCAGTTCAGGAAAGACCTCTGGGAAAATGGTTTTTTTCCCCTTATTAAAAATATAGACAGCGGGTGTTCGAACAAGTGCACGTCAGATATGGAAGTTACCGTGCAATTTCAGACTTTTATTTTATGTCAATAAAGAGCCCAGAAGAGCCAAAAACTTAAGCAATAAAAGCACGTGACATCCCAGGATCTCCTGAACTACCAGCGCTAGTAGGAACAGCTAAACGTAACAACCAACAACAAATTTGCCAGTGCAGTTGGACTGCCATAAAAAGAAAAGTTCCTCGAAGCACGGGTTCCCTTCCTGCATGCATCTCCACTCTTCTGATCGAAACATTGCCTCTATATGAAAAAGTGTCCCACATTTCGAATTACTGAATAAAAGAATGAAATGTTTCATATAAAATATTTAACTCCACTTTCGGGTTGGCACATGCAAGAAATATAGTCACACAATTCGCGCATGAGAAAATAGGCAACTTTCCTCTTCTCGCCTTATTTATCACTCTAGAAATCCAATTCTCTGCAGTCTATAATTTGTTCTGTTCTGTTCTGTTCTGTTCTAGCCCTGTCATCCTTGCAGCGTATCGAACATTGCCATTATACACAGACACTCTATGTATAACCATTTGTTACAATAATACTTCCGGTATTTAGGAAATAGGTAATTTTTAGGAAAATGGATTAACTAAACGTAGGCTTAAAAATTTGAGGAACTTTTTAGTATTATGTGTAAATTAGGAAGAGGATGGCAAAATGTAAAACAAGGAAATATTAAGGAGCAGATACTGCGAGAAGGATGAGGCATCCAAAGACCATATTCTTATAATGAAACCGACGAGATGCACCAATTTCTCAAATTTGTTTTTGGAACAAAACTCTACATGTTTCGGACAGTTTCTCTGTCCATCATCAGCAGTCTAGCACTGTAAACACAGCAATACATAGAGGTTATGCTGACTGCTTGCTAGCAAGCAGTCAGCATAACCTGTATGACATATACCATTGCTGTGTGTACAGTGTTAGCCTCCTGATGATGGGCAGAGAAACTGTCCGAAATATGCAGAGTTATATTCCAAAAATAAATTTGAGAAATTAGTGCATCTCTTTGGTTCTATTATAAGAATATACCACGATGCACGTTCCTCAGAATGTCAAAACCAAAGACCAGTCAGATTCAAAGCGGACAGACACCTTGCACTGCCAGTGTCACCAGCAAAAAGAACAGGGTCGTATAGTCGTACTATTCTAAAATAAAAAATAATAGCAATAGGCAACCAAAATCTTAAGATCACAGACATTAATATCAAAACATATTTTGTTGTTTGTGGGTCACAGGTTACAGCAGGCTGCCATGCAGTTTTTGTGACTGACACACAGCCACTGACGTTTCGAAATAACGTTTGACCTCATGTTCAAGGTCACGCAGTTCATTCTAGGACTATATACCAATCGATACGGCGTAAGGATCTAGAAGACTTGAGAGTTCAGCCACGCCGATCTGAGAACTTCAAATCCTTGAGTACTCCAGGCATATAAATTATTAGCACATCAGTGAGGAATTATTGAATCGTCTGCTCTATGTCTGTTCATTCCGCTAAATCTCAGGTATGCCAATAGTTTGCAGGTTAAACTGCTAGGATTTTACTTTCAGTAATATCTCTTTACAGATGCTAAAGTGATTAAATGGGACTCAGTAATATGTGTGTATAATATGTACCAACTGGATGCACTATTTACTATTAATTCATTTCAATAATAAACCTGTACAGGTTTCGAGCAGGTTTGCTGCTCATCATCAGGAGGATCAACTCTGTATAAACAGCAAATGGCATTGTTCACTGGCCGCTACCAGCAGCCAATCAGCATAATGCATGACTATACCAGTTGCTGTTTATACAGAGTTGATCCTCCTGACGATAAGCAGCAAGCCTGCTCGAAACATGTACAGGCTTATTATTGCAATAAATTAATAGAAAATATTGCATCTTGTTGGTTCATGTTATACTGATATGTCACGATGCACGGTCAACAAAACATTAAATTTTCATTAAAATATATGTTTTCTGGCTGTTTTAGTTGTGTATCTTGATAAGAACTGTACCAAAAAGACAGTCGAACCAAATAAGACTTTGCTACACTTTATTCGTTCGTGCGTGCAATAGATATTGGTAAGTAATTAAATTTGGAATTGAGAGCCGCATGGTATCTTCTTAGCGAGTCGGACTATTTGCTCACCGTCATCAGTGACGCGCGAGAAGACGTGAACCGTGCCAGGAGCAGTCCAAAGTTGGAAAGTATTCATTTTCGAGTATCTTGTTCTGCTGCAAGAGGAAAGAAACACGCATCCGCTACTTTCATTTCTTCTAGCTATTAAGACCTTTGGAGTGCTTTAATAAATAATAAATAATAAATTACCTGTGCAATTTTTTATCGCCGTAAAGAAATGAAGAATATTCAAGGGTGTTTATCAGGTATGACTATTTGTTGTTACCTTCATGCAGGGTAGTTACAATTATATACTTGAAACAAACCATGTTTCTGTGGCATATAATTTTCACCCATTGCGTGGTAACAGTTTATGTTGCTTGTAATATTCACACTCTCACTCACTCCTTGGCTCTACGGCACTCTGAGAGCCTTGCTTGGCCTTCTTCGCTACGGACTCCCATTCTTCCCTATTAACTGCCTTCTGTTGCCATCTCTCTCCCGCAGATCCGTCTCCGCGGCTTCCAAACATCTCAATCTAAGTCTCCTACTCCATCTACTTTCACCCGATTTACTCTCAAATATTTTCTTAACTGTCCTTCCCTGATACATTCTTACTACATGTCCATTCCGCTCCAATCTTTTCTTTTTAATATCTCTTACTACGCCTAGATACATGCAAAGCTACTACTACTGCTTCTTCTTCTTCTTCTTCTTTTCTTCTTATTATTATTATTTGTAGTAGTAGTAGTAGTAGTAGTAGTAGTAGTAGTAGTGGTAGTAGTAGTAGTAGTAGTGGTAGTAGTAGTAGTAGTAGTAGTAGTAGTAGTAGTAGTAGGTCCCAGTAGCCGCGCGGTCTAAGGCGCAGGTCTGCGGCCGCTCGCCTGCTGAGATCGTGGGTTCGAATCCCACCGGGGGCATAGATGTATGTCTGTTTTGAGTGTTGTGTGTTGTCAGGTAGAGGTCTCTGCGACGAGCTGATCACTCATCCAAAGGAGTCCTACCGAATGTGGCGCGTCGTTGTGTGTGATCTAGAAACTTCAAAAATGAGGAGGCCATGGCCGGCGTTGGGCCGAAGCGCCACAGGAAAAAAAAAGTAGTAGTAGTAGTAGTAGTATTACTGACTTTTAACAAAAGGGTCTCATGGACTTCAATTAGTGAAATGTATGACAGGCTCGAAATGTAACTGGGACAACGAACAAGAGAGATGCATGGGAAATACTGGTGGTGACAACCACCACTGGAAAACCGAAGAAATGGCTGGAAGGATAACAGACAGATCGATCGCAGGGGAAAAACTGCGATGTTGGGGGGAAAAATAGTTAGCCCAGAATTTGGCGTATTCGGTATTATGAGAAGTCTACGGACTGGCCAGCAGAGGAAATTCGGTTTGATTCCTTGCGAGGACCAGAGATTTTCTGTCTTCCAAAGTGTCCAGAACGGTTTTGATGTCCAAACATCCCCCTGCTCCACAGGTGCCGAGGGCTCTTTCTCTTGCAGTACGGCGGCCGAGGTGTGTAGTTCACCACCCACCAGCATATGGAGCAGAGATTAAGGATGAGCGCAGCTGTAAATCTAATCCTCCAGAAAGAACACATCCCGTACCTTTACATCGCACGCAGTAGCTGGTTTTGGTATTAGATGTGTCACATTTTCGGGTTCTAATAACTGACAATCAAATATAAAGAGCTCTGCCTGCAGTGTATTTACACATAGAATTATTAGTACTATGGACTGCTCCATGGTGTATAGGGTCTTGGTGGGGAAACCGGAGGGAAAGAGACCACTGGGGAGACCTAGGCGTAGATGGGTGGATAATATTAGGATGGATCTCCAGTAGGTGGGATGTGGGTATATGGACTGGAT
>Ga0131853_10010235_pt1 | contig 17158 bp, 15 predicted proteins | sample TergutLab28metaG_FD_92764 | JGI IMG/M metagenome (GOLD analysis project Ga0131853, IMG submission 92764) | Labiotermes labralis P1 segment gut microbial communities from Petit-Saut dam, French Guiana - Lab288 P1 (version 2) (version 2) | ecosystem: Host-associated > Arthropoda: Insects >... | reverse complement strand
TGTGTTGGTGTGTATAATTAAATAATATGTGCATGTGTTGGTGTGTGTAATTAAATAATATGTGCATGTGTTGGTGTGTGTAATTAAATAATATGTGCATGTGTTGGTGTGTGTAATTAAATACTCTATAGAATGCACGGTGAAACGATACAAATAGTTAGTGCCCAAGAAGCAAAACTCAACAACAAAAACAACAACAACTACAAGAACATCAAGCTAAAGTTATTAAAGACGAATGCAGCAGTATGGTTTAACAAGATGTAAGAGTCTCACGCTGCACAGCATACGACGCACAACCACAACCAGGCTCATTCTAAACAGCGTACGACTCACACCTAACATTTTGCCATTCAACATGGCATAACATACGTGAATACTTGTTGTCAGGAGCACTGATGTGAGATCCTCAGGTTTTCAAGGAAAATACAAGGCGTGTTCAATAAAAGACAGAAAGTTTGCTATAAAGACTTTATTGCTCATTTTACAGCATTTTAAGCGCACTGTCCTTTCAAAGCAGTCCCCTCTACTGGCAACACACCGTTCCCAACGCTTCTTCCACTGTTGGAATGCTTCCTGAAACGCACTTTCTGTGATGGCGCGCAGTTCTCTTGTTGCATTTTCCTGGATCTCCTCTATGGTTTGGAAACGACGTCCTTTCAAAGTGGTTTTAAGTTTGGGAAACAGGTAAAAGTCTGCTGGGGCTAAGTCCGGAGTATAGGGTGGATGGGGCACAACGGATGTCTGATGTTTTGCCATATAACTGCGGATGAGAAGTGACGCATGAGCCGGCGCATTGCCGTGGTGCAACATCCAAGTCCGGTTTTCCCACAATTCAGGTCTCTTCCTGCGCACAGCATCCCTCAAACGCGCTAAAACTTCCTGGTACAACTGTTTGTTTACCATCTGGCCACGTGGTACAAATTCGTGATGGACAATGCCTTTCCCAATCAAAAAACACAAAAAAAACATCACCTTGATCTTTCACCGGCTCATCCGTGCTTTTTTTGGTCGAGGAGACCCTTTCTCAATCCACTGCGACGACTGCATCTTGGTTTCAACATCATATCCATAAACCCACGTCTTATCACCTGTTATGATGTTCATAAGAAAGCTTTCGTTATCATTTTCATTGGCAAGCAGTTCCTGACTGGTTTCAACACGGTTCTCTTTCTGGTCATCAGTCAACAAACGCGGCACGATTTTGCTCTGACGCGACACATCTGACGTTTTTCAGTACAAATTTGTTCGCAAGATCCTATGCTTATGCCCACTTCGTCAGCAACTTCTCGGACAGTTAATCGACGATTTCCATGAATCACAGCACGAACTTTCTCAACATGGTCATCATTTGTTGATGTGGAAGGACGTCCAGGCCTGGGATTTTCACCGACCGACATTCTGCCCTCTTTAAAACGCTTAAACAACTCATAGGACTGTGTTCGACTCATACAGTCCTCCCCGTATGCTTGGTTAAGCAATTGAAATGTGTCTGTAAAATTTTTACCAAATTTGCAACAAAATTTCACACACAAACACACACACACACACGCGCGCGCGCGTTGTTCTTCAAGCCCTTTCATTGTCACTGTCTCACTAATCCGACGAACAGTTTGTGCACGTGCTAATTTCAACGGATGTAGCTCGACGACTAATGCTCGTAGCGAAACGAGACGAATGGCAGTTTGTTGTCAAAACCTGACGCTAGGTGCGCTCAATAGCCGCAGCGCGCTCACTCTGCTGGTTGGCGTGCTATTTAAAAAGTTCGGTCTCTTTTTAAACACGCCTCGTATTGTGTATGGGCACGAGCAGCAGGTTGTGTCAGACTGGGGAATGTTCACAAGATTTGTAGAAAGCCATCACTTAGGTTCATTCTACCTTCAGAGAACTCCAGAGAAGAGAAAGATATAATTGATACTACAATGGGAAGCAAAGGAAATAGATGGCACTGGGGAGGTTAGGGGTGTAAAAATTGAAGGGTTGTAGGAGCCAAACCAGGAAAGACCAGTGTACGGTGTATGATGAGGCAGAACATACCACACATATTATTTTAAGATATGTTAAAATTTACAGTTGGGAAGTTGAGATTGTTTCTGGGAAGTGGAGGAACCTATACGAACAAATAGTTTTGGAAGGAAGTTTAAATTATGGTAAAGGAAGCTGTCTTAAAAGAGTGAGTGAGAGTGATTACCTGTTCGGAGTTAATACATAAGAGACTTTCATGTGTTAGGGTACTGGATATTTTGTTTGTACATAATTGGGATAATGCAGGGGAGTAAACAGATGCAAATCATTAAGTTCGTATAGCACATTATTTGCATAAGGGAACACATGTTATGTGAGGTGTACTGGGAGGGAATGTGTATAATATCACAACATAGTAAAGAACGGGTCCACATTTTTTTAAAAAATCTATGAAGCACCTCCAAATTCGAGGCACCTGAAGGGTAACATGATGCAAGTTCTAAACTGAGGACCTACAACTCTGGACTGACATGTGTATCTCACTCTTATATAGTGCTGTCTGCTTGTTGCGTATGAACTTATACACATTCTTGTACGTAAGAGAGAAAACTGCAGTGATTGTGCAGACAATATTAGGTTTTATGGTAAAAATTTAGTTTCCTGGGTGACCAGGTAACTGGGATTTTTGAACCTCTGTGGTAAAGGTACACCGTATGCGTGGTGTGGCTATAAAATAACCGGACTTGATTTTTTTCCGCTTTCCAGTAAATTTGGTAATAGCGAGCGCTGTGTGGTATTGGCTTGTGCTCTCCCCTCCACTCACAGTTACAATTTCAAGGTCGTGCGGCAAACAGTTTGGCAGTAACCTTTGCTTCAATCGGATCGTGTTCTTGTTCTCCGTCGGAATCATGTTAAGTGTTAATGTGGAGCATCGCTTCAATGTGAAATTCTGTATGAAACTTGGAATATCCGCTACAGAAACGTACGATTTGTTGAAGAAAGCTTACGATGATGAGTGTCTATATTGTACTCAAGTTTTCGAATGGTTTAAAAGGTTTAAAGAGGGAAGGGAAGAGATCGGGGACGATCAGCGCCCCGGTCGTTCCAGCACATCAAAAACAGATGCTAACATCGGAAAGTCGATGAAATTGTTCGACAAAATTGTCGCCTGAGCATTCGAGCAGTTGCTGAGGTAATTAACATTGACAATGAGGCTGTTCGACAGATTTTACATAACAATTTGAACACGATAATAAAAAGCGTGTTCGAAGATGGCGCCGAGGAAATTCGAATGTACATTTGTGCTGACATTCTTCAAAACATTGCAAACCACTCAAACTTTTTATAGAACATAATAACTTGTGATGAATCATTTTTTTAGTACGACCCAGAAAGTAAGCGCCAATCCATGCACTGGAAGAGCCCCAGTTAACGAAGGCAAAAGAAAGCACAGCAGAACAAATCCCAATTTAAAGTAATGATGATCTTTTTTTCGACATGCGAGGGATTGTTCAGGTGGATTGGGTGCCTGAAGGTCAGACCGTTAACCAGGTTTACTACAAGGACATTTTGACAAACCTTCGTGAAAGGGTGAGAAGAAGAAAACCAGAAATGTGGAAGAAGGGCTCATGGGTTCTTCACCAAGACAACGCGCCGGCACACAACGCCTTGTCTGTCAAGACGTTTTTGACGAAGCACAAGATCACCGTGTTGGAACACCCACCGTACTCACCTGACCTGGCCCCGTTTGACTTTTTTTTATTTCCAAAGATCAAGTCTTCATTAAAATGAACCAGGTTCGAGTCCGTAGATGCAGTGAAGGCAAAAGCGACAGAGGTCATTGGTAAGCTATCAGAAGACGACCTGCAGCATTGCTTCCAACAGTGGAAGATTCGCATGGAGCGGTGTAGGGATCGGGGAGGAGAGTACATTGAGGGCGACAACATTTCTATTGTGTAATTTTTTAAATAAAATGTTCTAACATCAGTCCGGTTATTTTATAGCCACACCACGTAGTGTGTATGAGGTCATGGAGAATGAGTAAAACCATGCTACTGAATTAAAAAATAATTAATTTTTTACCCAAGCCAGTGACTATTCCTATAGTCGTAAGAGACTTTGTGAAGGTAATATTCTATTGAACTCCTAAACTGCAATAAATATAAAGAGGTATGCAGAATCAGACAGTCAAATGCACGGACTATTAACAGTTGACATAAAATTCCATCTTTCCCAAATAGTAAATCAATCTAACCACCAACCTTATGGCATCACACTTTCTTTCATACTTCATTGATCAGTTGATTGTTATATTACTACCATCTTGACAGGGTGTGTACTGTATAGAGTGTCAAATATTAGCCCTTTTGAGAATAAAATCAAACTACATTATAATGTAAGATTCAGTTTGTACCTGAAAAAAAAAACACAATGAACTGGGATAGGAAGACCAAGTTAATTCTGTATGGGACAAATCTATTGGGAGAATCATCCTGAACACATAAATAACCATTTTCATGAGAATGTAGAGTTCCTTATTGTTAAATCTGGCACTATATTTATTAACCACTGAACTACAAATTATTATGTCTTCATGGTATACATTCACGTCCGTATCAAAACATCAGCAATTACTGGTAAGTCCCAATATGATTGTCCAATGGTGGGTCTATCATGGACTTGGGTAGTACATTGGTTAGGAGGTGCATTGGCGTATCTTTGTACCGCCACAGTCCGAACAGAAGACGTTTCATCCTCAGCAGTGGCACTGGAAATGCCTTTTCTTCCACATCCAAGGTGGTCCTGGGTTCCACTAAATGCCTAGTTTCCTACTTATTGCCAACTTGTTCCGAGGTCCAACAAGGAATCGCTTTTGTTTCTTGGCAATTGATAGACTTCAGAAATGAGTGCTTGGTGCGATAAGAATGGCAGTTAGCTGTAGTGGTTGTTTGGTTCTTTTATAAAGGAAAAAATGTAGCTTATGTAATTCACAGTTACTGTTGGGAATGTTGTTACTAATGAGAGACAAGACAATTTACAGCCAGTTTTGAGGGGTTTCGTGGTGGAGCTGAAATAAACAATTCCGATCTCAGAGTTGCTGTTTCAGGTCCAGATAAACCAGAACACACAAACTCATCCCTGACAAACTCATCCCTGTGATTAACTAGGACGCACGATGTGGAGAAAAAATGTGAATGTGGCAGGAGGTTACAGCTCGGTGTGTTCTAAACTTCGATAGTTGATGGAGTTCAGCAGTTTGCTTCACGGCCACGTTGCTTTATGCTTGGGGAAATAACTCAGCCGCTGAATAGGTTGATAGGGGTGAAGATCTTTCGCTGTCTGGAATCGTCCGTAGTTATACGTTCGTCCGGTCCGCAGACTCTATGCTGACATCTAGCAATGAGCCTGTAACAGAGCTAACATTATTTCATAATTATCTTGAATGAAATTGTACCCCATATGAAAGCGGCCACTCTGACCCACATTGAACGAAGCGCTGCTATTACAAATGACAGTAATTCAGCCCGTGTTACCACGTCCTAAGCAGTGATAGACCGCACTTTCATTTGTAATGAAACATAATTGGCTCCGAAAATAGTTTTCCAAATCATACAAAGTTATTGGAATTCACAAATGAATGTATTTATTGTAATTTGACTACTTATAATGCACAAATTAATGTTTATTATGCGCCTGAAACTGTGCGCCTAACTGTACGGGGGTCGATGACCATGTAACATGTCACACTGGATAATCTTCATTGCGTACCTCAAACAGCTAAAATTGAAGTAAAATGAGACAAAATTCACCAGTTTTGATGATAAAATTCCCTAATTACGTCATCCAAGGTTGTGACATAATGAGTTCATTGTCTTTAGGACTTGTTTTCTTATGCGGGAGTAACGGCACTTCCTACATAAACAGCGTTCCTTAACCGCATACGTACGGGAAGGTGCATACTGGGCTCATGACGTCATGGACTGTCGCGGAAATGGTTAATTCAAGATGGCAGGGAACTTGCAGATGTTTTTATTCTTGTTTAAATCAAAATACCGTCGAAAAGATTACTTTCGGCACTTACTATTGTGTATTGGTGTAGTATATTTTTTCATAAATAAAGTGGTTAATAGTACAAACTGTACAAGTGTTCAGTGTGTGAACGGGAAGTGTGAAAATGGCACAAGCTGTGTTTGTTATGATGGGTGGCAAGGACAGTATTGTCAATCTTGCGGTGGTAAAGTTAGGTATGTGTTTTAATCCAGACGATTTAAAATGCTTTGAAAAATACTGTGGTTGTAATAAGTGGATTAAATGTGTGTTTTTGTGCTATCAACAGGATTGGTTGGTAGGTTATGTGTGTCTCCATATTTTCTTTATTAGGGTTGTGCCCATTTTATTTATTTTTTCTCGTGGTGCTAGGTTGACAGAGAAGTCGGGAATCATCCATGACGGTCATGGGAATTATTCCACTGACGTTAAGTGCAGTTGGTTGGTGGATGCAGGAGGTGCACCGAATGCAACAATCCGCCTGCACTTGGAAGAGTTTGCCACTGAATGTGGTTGGGACCATCTGTATATCTTTGATGGCGATAGTGTGCACTCCCCTCTTCTTGCAGTCTTTAGGTTAGCATTGTGTTGGTGTTAATTGTGTGGTTGTATGGTTGCAGTAAATCAGTATGTTGAGATCTGGAGAAGTTCCTGGAAATGGTGTTACTTATTTCTTGCACCATTTGTGTGCATGGAGCCAAGAGTGTGAGAGCATTAGTGAAATAGTCAGGTGTGGTAGATATACACAAATAGACAAGCATTTAACTTCCAGATGTTGAAGGAAAACTGATTTTGTCTCATGTGTGTGGAAATAAGATGTGAATTGAACAGGAGTTTGATATTAGGCTCTTCAAAAAGTAAAAAAGTATTGAGTGTTACATTTTTTTTCTGAAGTTATAAAACACACGTGTTCACAGATTTAATAGACTAATAGGGCACTTGAATACATTATGTGCTTTTGTGCACAGACCTTTTCCTTCCTTAAAACTTAACTGTTGGGACCCCAAACACAAATGATAAACAGTTGATTTAAAATTTAAGTATTGGTTGGGAATACAATTGTAGAGGTGGATTTACATGGTATGTGAGGCATCTGATGATTAGAATTTTGTTAAGGTGGAATTCGTTGATGGTGTACATTTTATACATGTGTATTGCAACAAAGGGGATATGTACACATGCTTCACATTTGATCTCTCTTCTTGAATTAAATTGTCTTAGCTATAAATTAGGGAATGTTAGTGAATTACAACTTCAGCATAGAATAACAATTCTGGAGTTTTGGTGATATAGATTCTAAAAACAGTATAATACCCCAAAAATGCATATGATAAAGAATGAACATAACAAATTTAGAACATAAGTCACATGTTGAGTAATGTAAATGGAAATACTGTTTTCAGACTTGCTGTCCTTTCATTGTAAGACATTCTCCTTTTGTGAAAGCTGTAACATTTCATGATGTATAAGATTTGAAACAGAATTTCAGCTGGCATTGTAAAGGGTTTGAATTTGTATTTGGAGTTTTATTTTCCATATGAAATTGAATTTTAGGTTGACTGAACATAATGAAATCTGTCATTAAAAAATATGTCTATGGAATTCCTGGCTGTTTTTTGATATTCAACACAGTTTTATCAGCTTACTGTGGGGTTGCCAAGTGTGCTTGACAAATGATATTGGTCTTTCTTTGCTTTGTCTCATTGTTCCTGAAGCATGCATAATTGTTCTGCATTTTTACAGTCTGCATTAAAACTAGAAAGCAATTCCAATTTTATTCAGCAAGTACATATAATATTATGGTGTGTTCTTTGCTCAGAGTGCCAGTAGTGGCAATAATAGCCATTTGTCAGTCTGTTGGATGATCCATTTTCTAAAACCAGTGAATAGATGTTCATTACATTTGGCTATACAAATGGAAAGTAGGGGGAGGGAGTGCTTACACTTAGTTTTTTGGTAAGTTTAATATTCCTGAACAGGGCTCCAAAAATTGCCCAACATTGTAGGAGCTGCCTCCAACTTCTGTTTGCCAAAAAGGTGCCATGAAGCAAGTTCTTTACTGAGAACCGACAAGGACTGAGCACCATCGTACAAAATTCAGTCTCCCAGGCCATCTGACACCTGGAATTTGTGTATGCCTGGTCCAGAATAATGTATAGAAGAGGCATGGGGGATACCATATTGTGTGTGATCTACATGAGGTTTAAATGTAAGAGTTGTGTACTGATGTTAGCAATCACAGCTCATGGTAATACATACTAGAGGTTTAAGAAATAATTAAGTGAATAAATCAAATAATAATAATAATGAGTACATTAAGCAAGGCAAAGATAGTCCTACCAGATTAGTGCAAGAATATGATGCCAAGAAAACCATATACTTTCTGCAAAAAGAGGCCAATGTAGTAAAGCAAAAATATATGACACAAGAAACAGCAGTCAAAAATATCAAGAATCAACTTCAGTCCAGCACTGAAAATGAGAAGACAGAAGAACTCAAGAGTAAACCAATGAATGGATAATTCTACCACGACCTTGAGAGAGACCATCAGTAGATAAAGAAAAATCCGGGTGTAGTTATGTAGCTCAGGCCTGAAGGGAAAAACAGAGAGTTTAATAATAGCAGCCCAAGATAAAGCATTCAATATATGTTATCATCAGAGAAACATCATGAAGCAACCAATTGATAGTAAACACAGAATGTTCTATAAGGCAGCAGAACACATGAAACATATTGTTGCAGGATGCACAACACTAGCACCATCTGAATACATTAATAGACACAATAAGGTGGCTGGTTACATCCACTGGATGATATGTAAACTTATGGGATTACAGGTCACTCACAAGTAGTATGAACCTTAAGAGGGTCCTCAATGTCAATGGTACCACTATTATGTTGTCACAGATCAGACAATACTAGCAAACTGACCTGATATAGTACTGCATAAAAAAGGAGATAAGGCTTGCCTACTGATTGACATAGCCATACTAGATGATTCAAACATTAACACAAAAGAAACTGAAAAACTAAGCAAGTACAAAGACTTGGAGAATGAGGTCAGCAGGACATGGAAAGAGAGGACAAAAATTGTCCCAGTTATAATTGAAGCATTAGGAACAATTACAAAGGGATTAGATAAGAACCTTCAGTTGCTTTCAGACCATCGATTGGCTATAGAGCTGCGGACAAACACACTAATTAGCGCTGAACACATCATTTGTAAAGTGCTGGCGTAAATTGCTTGATATCTCTTTGACATCTGGACTTACCAGCAGACCACCACATAATAACTAAATTAAAATTAAAAAAAAATTAAACAATAATAATAATAATAATAATAATTTCTTAGGTGATATACAGTTCAGCAGTAGGTAGTACATGTTCTTACCTTCACCTTAGCTATTAAATGTGTGAGGGGGTATGACTATTTTGTCAAATTGAAGTTAATGAGACAAATAATAATAACAATAATAAATATCCATTGTAATAGGGGTACAGTTAGACATGGAACACTGGTGTGAATATATACTGAAATCAGTTGGAACAGTTGTGAAACTAAGGTAACCTTATTAAACTTATTGTGGAATCAGCAAGTTAAAACTGTCAGAATCTCCCCCAACAGTCAACTGGACATTGCGAGAATGAAAAAGGAATTTCTCTCTGAATATACATTGCAATTTCAGAGATAGAAATGTGATCAAGAAAGAAGCTGAAAAGATTTTAAAGCGTAAAGACCTGACCGTAGAAATACAGCGTATGTGAAATATAAGTACAAAAGATGTTGGTAATATTAGAGGCAATTTGAACCATCTTAAAATCATTCAGAAAATGTGTGAACAACATGCTTGGAAAGCATGACATCAAGGAACTATAGAAAACAGTCCTACTGGGCACTGCACACATAATCTGGACAGTACTGATGTAAAAGTACAAAACACATATCATAGGAAATAACATTACATGTACTGTGTATTGTAACCTCAGAATAGCTGCAGCACTGTGTACCCTAGAAACATGATTTGTTTCAGGTATGTATTTATGAACACTTTGCGTAAAGGTAATAACAAATAAATAGTAATAATAATAATAAATGAAATCAAGGAACTAACAAAAAAAGCCATATGGGGCATTGCACATATAGAGGGTTATTCAAAATGATTGTTGGGGTACAACTGTCCAGTGGCAAATTCGCACCAAATATGGGAAACAACCACCATCTGACAATTCCATTCGAAGGTGGTATGCACAGTTTCAAGAGACAGGGTGCGTGTGTATCCCAGAACTGAAGGTACGAATCAGAACCGCCATCGAAACCATCACCACTGACATGCGGAACGAATTCGATTATTGTGTTGATGTTTGTAGAATCACAAAGGGTGCACATATAGACCACCTGTAAGGTATGTAACAAAAACTTGGAGTGTTGTTCTATTAAATAAAAAAAAAAAATACATTTACTCCTATCTCAAGTGTATTGTGTATGACAAGTTGTTAAAACCCTGACAATCATTTTGAATAACCCTGTACTTCAGAAAGTACTAATGTAAAAGTACAAAACATACTTAACATGCAAAATAACATTACATGTAGCACAAATTGTAAATACAGAACAGCTGCAACACTATATACCCTGGAAATATGGTTTGTTTGGGGTGTATAATTTTAAATACTCTGTATAAAGGTCAGAACAAAAATAACAGTAACAGTGATAATAATAGTGTAAAACTAATATGACATGTATTTTTAAGAACTGAAGTAAAAACTACATTCTGATTGCACCAAGAACATTAAAAGTAAATTATGTTAGATTTGAGTTTGTTACAGCAGTGCTGATGAAGTTTTATGACTGTGTGAATATGTATGTTGGTGTATGGGTGCCAGCATTCTGGAGTTGCAAGAAGAGTGGGTTATCCTGAAGTGTTAGGCAACAAGGTTCTGCATAATGTTGGTAACTGTACCAGTTTAGACAGCATCGTATCTCAGAAGCTGGGAATTGTCTGTTTGATATGACATAAAAAAATTGTTATTAATTGTAAAAATCAAACACAGTACGCTCATTGCACTCTGTGGACAAACTGTGCATTCTAAATGTTTAATTCTTTGGTGCTAGAATTAAATTTCTGATGTAATCTGCAGAACTCCAGATTTAAATTACACACACACACACACACACAAGGTTCTTTGGTGCTAGAATTAAATTTCTGATGTAATCTGCAGAACTCCAGATTTAAATTACACACACACACACACACACACACACACACACACAAGGTAGGTAAAAATGCAAATGGTAAAACCCCCAACAGGACTGTACCAGAATGCCAGTAATTGTCTGATGCTTGTACTGTATTGTTAGGTAACTGAACCCAGCACACGGCGATCCATTGTATCCATTACTTGGTGTCAAATGGTTAAGCAGGTGGTATATGTAGTTACCCCCCTTCTTGAAAGGTGTGCATGTTTATATGAACTCAGTTTCTATGTTGTGCTCTTTGTATGTATTTGTTTTTGTAGTGGGTTGATGTACAAAGATGGCTACAGCATCAGGAGAATTCCTGAAGTGGTGGCACATTCTGGTTCAGCATTGCTGCATTTCTTCAGTGATGCTGCAATTAACATGACAGGGTTCAACATATCCTACAGGTGGGTAATTGCTCTTAATGACATCAAAGGAAGAGTGTATTAACCCTTGCATGATCAATGTTTCACATTGTTATCAGATTGAAAGTTTTCCTTGATCTCTTCTGTCATGTCTACTTATCAGAAGGACATCCAGTTGCTCCAGTACATTGCAGCTTGTTGTGGCTACTTTTTAAACATTTGCTGCAAAGTCTTGATCAAGAAAATGTAAAGGTGAAAGTAAAATTGACCCTCACCATGCCATGAAGGCATGTGGAGGGGATGTGGGGTTGATATGTATCCCATTCATTCTTAATTTTGGCACTTTACTCCATTGGAAAGGATGCCAGTACCCATTGAATGGGAGGCTGGATGAGTGACCAGGGAGTTGGAAAAAGAGTAATTGGAGGCTGCATGCCATGGCCAGCCATTGGTTGCTGTGTAGTGCTGATGCTGCTTGAATTGCTCTGAGTGACATGGGGATGAAAAGTACCCCTCTGTTCACAAAGGATTAATACCAACTTGTTGCACTATATTATTTATTTGTTGGTTAGCTCTCCGATATATTTCGACCTCACTTAATAAGGCCTCTTCAGGAATACTTCTATAATATGCATAATTTGTTTCAACTTAACTATTAGTCTGCCGGCTAGCTCAGTCGGTATAGCGACTGACTACGGGCTGCACGGTCCAGGATCGAATCCCGGTGGGGACGAGATTTTCCGTCTGTCCAGACCGGCCCTGGGGCCCACCCAGCCTCCTGTGGAATGGGTATCAGGTCTTTCCTGGGGGTAAAGTGTGGTGGGGGCATGCTGCTGACCACTCACCCCCTTCTAGTGCCGTGGTCATGGAAGAGTAGAGCTATACCTCTACCCACCCTCTGGGCCACACCGGGCCTGTAACGGGAACACTTTACCTTTTTTTAACTCTTAGAGCTTCACGAATCATTCAAATTGATGTTGTAGTAAATTATGGCTAAAATACAATAATGTTACAATTTGTACAGCATACAATATGTTATAGAATTATATTAATTTGCATTATGTCTAAACTTCTATTTTAGTCTTTCTTCACATGTTGCAAGTTTGAAGTCAGATGTTTGGTACGTAGTGTATACACTATGGATGTTTGGTGTGTAGTGTACATGCTATGAATACTTCATAGCATGTACATTACACACCAAACATCTGACTTAAACTTGCAACATACAAAGAAAAACCAGAATAGATATTTATATAATTTTATAATGTACTGTATACAGCACTAATTGTACCTTTATTATATTTTAACCATTATTAATACAACTGTGATTTTAATCATGTGTGAAACTCTAATAGGTACATTAAAACAAATGCTGCATATTATAGAAGTCTCCCTGAAGATGGCCTATTAAGTCAGGCCAAAACATGTTGGAAAGCTAACCAGCAAGTAAATAATATACTGCAACAAGTTGGTATTAATCCTTTATGAATGTCATATGGTTGCCTGGAAAATGCATAATGTTAAACTACCCCCCTGTATAAATGTAGAGCTTGAGAAGGAATAGAAATCTACTGGGTGAGTAAAGGACGGAGGATAATGGGTTGACAAGTTTGGTAAGCACTGGTAAGTATCCACCATGGAATCTGGGAAGGTGTGTGAGGAAGGAGTGGGAGAGTGGTATTGAAAAGGATTGTGAATATACCAACCATCCATGGGGGCCTCTGGCGTCAAGACTCACAAGATCATAACACTAATGTGAGGAATGTAAAATAACTAAATTATGTACAGTTTACTGCTGCGACCGTGTTTATCCCATACAATTCAGTTGATTTTTGCAAGGTTCTTATTTTTACTATGTGCTGTGTGTACAGCTGAAACCTTTTCACGGTGTTGCTGTGGTAGTGTAGATGGTGCAGCTGTGTATGCATTTGTATCAGTAAACACTTTGGCAGACGCTTGTGTAGAACAGTAGAGTCAGTTGGGTGAGCAGTGAATATGGATGACATTCTCATGTAACTTAAATGTGGTGGGCATAGGTGGTGAATCAGACCAAACAGGTCCAGAGGGGTATGGAGTGACTTCTGGTTATGCATGTGGGATCCTGTAACAACACAATCATAGCAATATGATACACTTCAAAATTTGCATATCAGGATAAAGAACAAATTGGAGGTGCACAGGAATCATGCACACATCTCAGATTTCGTTATATGATTTTTATGTCAAAGGCTGTATGCTAATGTTGGACAACAAAGTGCAGGAAGTTATTTCTGGAATTCCTGGACTTTCTTTTTAAAGCAAGTTTTAGATTTGATGTGCAAGATGGGTAATAATTTAACAGAAATATAGCATAGGGCAAGGGTACACTAATTTTATTAAAATAAGGGAACCTTCTCAAAATCCTAGGTGCTGGAAGGGTGACATGAAACAAATATCTTACTGAGGATCCACAAGGCATCACCATACACAATTTAGTTGATATGGCTGCCTGGTTGCATGTGGGATTTGTGCACCACTGGCATAGGGAATGTTAGTTTAGAGAGCTCAGTCATTAGCATAAATGTATAGGAGCTGCAAGATTGGTGTTGACTTCCCAGTAAGGGTATGGCTGTTTTGTTTCCCAACCATATCTAGACCATTTCTGCACCCTATCAATAATCATTACTAAGGGTGTTTATTCTAACAGTGCAACATACAGCATGAACTTCCTACTTTTCTGCAAATTGCCAAAGTTAAAAATGTCTGTAGCTGTTCCTCCATTGCTCATAGGTTTGTGCGTCTCATGGAGTAGCACTTACTCATTAGGATGTATTTACATCTCATCTATTAAATTCATATAAATTGGTGGTTCATGTTCTTACCCATGGTAGTTTAAGTTTGTTTGGACTACCTGAACATCCTCCATTTATGTATTTCTTCTCAGATTGAATTCCTGCCCAAGCCGGTTTTCGAATGTCAGCTGTTCAGGCAAAGGTGTGTGCATTGATGGTGTGTGCACATGCGATGCGTATTATTTGGGTGATGCATGTGATATTCCTGTGTGTCCAAACAACTGCAGCAACAGCCATGGAGTCTGCAACAAAGAAATGCACCGCTGCGACTGTAAAGAAGGGTATAAAGGTCCGTAGTTTGTTTAATTTCTGTTTTTTGTGTCAACATCAAAATAGTGTAGTACATTTTTTCTTTGTTAACCTTTTAAGTGCCAAAATGAACATTTTTGTCCGAGGACATATGTGGAGTTTTCACGTTAAATACGATACTGACCAGACAGTATGCAAGTGTAAATATTCTGTATACATACTGCAGACTTAAAACTAGTGTTGCAATTGTGCCTCATTTCAAGGAGGCATAGAGGGGCATGGAGGTAGTATACTATACAGTCATTAATTGAACATTGTTGACAAATACATACATGGAATGGGCAGAGGCTAAAGGATAGAGGTTACCGGAATAAATAAATGTGTACATGGTATAGCAGTTAAATAATTGGACTGAGGTTTCTGTTCAGCAACTGGCGAGACAGGGGTTTCAGCTGGAATTGGATCATGTGACTGCATGCCTCAGAATTTCTATATTGAACAGTCTTCGGGATTCTCTTCGTTTTTTTTTTTTTTTGTTTGTTTGTTTGTTTGTTTGTTCATAAGAAGGTGACTGAGAAGTTCGCTGAGATTTGGTGGCAAGATTGTAGGCAGAACCAGTCCTTTTCAAAAGTAATCCACATGGTGATGAAGAATTGAACTGTAAAATTCTCCAGTGGAAAAAATTCATCTCCACAGGAATTATTCATTACAGGCTTGCCATCCTTTATTTGTATTTCTTTTATGTGAGAATACCCTGACCCTTTACTGACAGGTAAACATAGAAATAGCACCCTTGGGACTTACCTGTTTAACATTCTTATTTCATCTTCCTTAGTAATATGCAGGGGGTCATTCAAATAAAAACTGGAGAAGTTATATAAAGTGATTTATTGCAAAAACAAGGTACAATGCATTGACATTAATCTTCAATGTAGTGCCCACCATGTTCTCCACACCCACTCTGACTTTCCATAAACTCCTCGGGAGACAAAGTCTTTTGGTTGCTGTGCCAGCCAGTTGTTCACCGCCTCCTTTACCACCTCAAACGATCTGAAGTGACACCCATGTAGAGTGTCTTTCAGGGGCCAAAAAGGTGACTACCACAGGCCGTCAACTGTAGTGAATATGGCAGATGAGGTAACACTTCCAATTTTAAATCCTCTACGTGTTTCATGTTACGACCAGCTGTATGATGGGCATTGTCATGCTGTAGACACACCAGAAGACAACTAACCATGGAGTTTTCTTTGAGTTGCTGGCTTAAGTTGATTCCAGAGCATGTTACTGTACCTGACACTGTTCATAAACTGAAGTTATCATGGGCTGTTTCATATTATGAATTTTATACAGTTTTCCAGTTTTTTATTTGAGTGACCTTTGTAGGTGGGATTGATGTGTATGTATGCGTGTGTGTGCCCTAGTATGTGAGGAGTTTATTTACATTTCTTTCTCCAAATAATGAATTATTCTGAATGAATAGTGCTGGTGTCTGGGGCTTGCTGCTCGGTGTATGTGAACTGATATAAATTTTTGAATGTAAACAAAAATTAACTATGCTGAAAATGTTAGATGTGACAATACAAAGTTTTGTCTACCATATACCCAGAATTTGTGCCCCAGTGAGTTGTCATTGTTATCATGTGTGATATGGAAAGATGATAGCCAATTGAAACATTGCTAACAGTCTATGCTTAAAAAGCACTGGGAATAGTATGTAAAACTTTGCCAGGTGATAGTAGTAGTAGTGGTGGAAGTAGTAGTAGTAGTAGTAGTAGTGGCAGCAGCAGTAGTATCAACATCTCAGATTGTGCTTTGCATAGGGTCCCCCTTATGATGCATTCATTACCATTTGGACAAACCTGTGTTTTATAGTCACATATCCTGGGACATTATGCCATATTGATTGAGTTACTAGTGTTTGGAAGAATCATTGTGTCTTTGCTTTGCAGACAAAAGCTTTGACAAAATTCTTTATTGTACCAAGCTTGATATGTAACGGAAGTAAAAATATTTTTTTGTGCTGTAATATTGGCTCATTTCTGACACTGTTGTCCAGGTTGAATTGCTCATGTCTGGGGCATTCTTTGACAAAATAGAGTTGATCTTTCACGTGACTGTTTCATATAAAAAACAACAGAACTTGGTAAAGCCAAGTTCCATGCCAAGAAGAAAGTGGCGTACCGAGGGGGGGGGGGGTTCAAACCCCCCTCCCCGAAATTCCGAAGGCCCTCCAAAATCGTGCCAAACTCAACCCGGTTGTGAAAACTGTTAACAATTGCTGAATTTAGGACGCCAACACTCCAAGATGTTCGGAAAAAGTGCAGTGAATTTCTAAAACTACCACCGGTTCGCAATTGTTTTACATTAGCAATGACAAATAAATTGGTTGTCATCATAAATAGTCTTAAAGTACCAAAAATTAAGAAGATTTTACTATATGAAATGAAATTTCTTGTACGAAATTA
>Ga0131853_10010234_pt1 | contig 17158 bp, 18 predicted proteins | sample TergutLab28metaG_FD_92764 | JGI IMG/M metagenome (GOLD analysis project Ga0131853, IMG submission 92764) | Labiotermes labralis P1 segment gut microbial communities from Petit-Saut dam, French Guiana - Lab288 P1 (version 2) (version 2) | ecosystem: Host-associated > Arthropoda: Insects >... | reverse complement strand
ACATTAGACAATTTCAACATCACTGTTTCCATATAACACTTAACTGCTGTTGACACAGTGAGTTCAGTTATTTCCCGTATTATGATATATGATACGATATATTTGTCAAATGCAATTGTGACAGACGGTGGCAGTAGTACAGTACACATTTACACACATAAGTATGGGCCGTGCCCCGTCTTTGCAAGTTTTACCCTGGCATTTGCCTTACAACTGAGGAAAAAGCACGGGAAAACCTCAGTCAGGGTAGCCGAAGAGTGCTAGTATACATATTACCAAAACGCACACATTACTAAACCCACACATTACAAAACACATACACACACACACACACACACCCACACATACACACACATTACAAAACAATTCAAAACAACCACAGTACAAATGAAAACAAACACAGTACAAGATATACCAAAATGAAATAGTCACAGTATAATCAAGTACCCTCAGTATAAGGTCAATGACACTTTTTTTCACAAGAACTTCACCGTAACACACGTCACTTCATTTTATGCACAAGAACTTCACCGTAACTCATTTCACTTCACTACTCACTTCACTTCACTCGCTGTCACTGACGATTGGACCAACTTCTTGTATATCATCATCTTCACAACTAACTGTAGATTCTGATGTGTCATCATTATCATCATCGTCGTTATCGTCATCGGCGTTGATTGTGATTCTATCCATGACGCTGTCCATCTTGTGCTCTCTACTCATGTACGCTTCTTCCACAGTTTTAGCATGTCTGCATACAGCAGCCCACTCTTCCCCTGTCACAGCGGCAAAATTCTGCTCTGCCAATTGTTGAACATCTTGCAGCTTAAAAGTAACATTTTTCGCAGCTATTCTGGCCTTCACGATACCCCATATTTGTTCTTTGGGGTTTAAATCAGGATGGTAGGGAGGTAGCCTGAGCACTGTGTGTCCATGATCGGCGAGCAAACGATCAATGGCAGAAGTCTCATATTGCGGTTTATGCACTTTTATGAGATCGTACAATTCTACTTTTGTCATGTTGGAGCTGTACCATATACCATGCTTATCCAACCACAACAGCATTTCACCTTTTCTGGCATTGCTGGTTGGGTGCCGGTTGAGCTCTACATTGTGGTAAGACGTGTTGTCGACCACAATAACTGATTTAGACTCCAAATTTGGAATGAGCTTCTCCTGCAACCATTTCGTATAATTTTCGTGGTTCATGTCGTCGTGGTAATCTCCACTTTTTGAACCAGATTGGAATATTAAAAGAACATTGGGTATGAAGCCGCGCTCTCCGCCTGAAAAAGAACCAATTTATTTTAACTCAAAAAAACGTTATTTGGACAGTGAGATGTGTGTTTAGTACAATGAATTTCATGTGCTATTACCAGCGTGGACAATAATGAGACATCGTCCTTTGGAAACAGGAGACTACAATCCTGCTCCCGACCTGTCATCCCACGCATAGGGTGTTGTATGTGAGCTGTGTATGTATGTTTCATCTGTATACACAATTGGTCTCCCTTCTTCCCTATATGCTGTGATAGCACGCAGGTACTTGACTCTGAGTGACCGGATATCGTGTCTTTCCACGATAAACTTTCGGTTATCAGAAGTCTTCTTCCACCTACAGTACAAAATGTTCCAAAATTGAAGCATGAATATTTAGAAGCAACATGTAACTAAAGTTCAGAATATAAAGGGAATCTTGGCAGAGTGCCAGTATTCATAACGCACACCTATTCAGAGAATTAAACTTACCTAAATCCCGTTTTTCTCAGCACCAGTCTCAGTGAGGTTACACCTCCTCCGTAAGCAGTGGATTCACACATTTTGCTGTGGATTGCCTTCAGAGTTGGTCGTTGTTTCTCAGTGAGGTAAAAATTATGAACTATTCTTCTCAAAACAGCCTCATCGAAATTATCTAAGACACTTTTAGTGCAAACTTTTGGTCTGAGTTTGTGGGGAGTTGAAAATGCCATTGCGACACCAGTTTCCACATTTTCGCCTTCTTTCAATACCCTACATAAAGTTCTTCTGCTCACACGCGTTGCTTCAGTGACTCTCTTCTGCACTCTTGAAATAGGGATTGTGGTACCCACCTCAGATTCAGATTTCATGAATTTATACACATTGTAAACTATTTCACACTCACCACTCCTTTTTACCCGCTTCTTCCTGCCTTGTAGCGACATTTTCAAGCTTTGATCAATGTACTTGCTAAAGATAGTACAATAGCTGCCCGCTGATCTGCACGCCTCGACTGCCAGTAGTCGACTGAACTGACACCCCCGCCGATTTAAATGGACGAGTCCGTTTTGCTGAAAGACCAAATCTGGTTTCTGCGCTTGTGCCTTCACATACCGCACGGCCTATACCTCAGATTTAATTTATTGTGGATTAGTGTGGTGAGTGTCAGTGCCAATGTTGTTTTTTCTGCAGTTGACATTTGAATGTGTTCATGTTGAGTGATTTCTGTGATTTTTATAGTTTAGTGAAGTGGCAGACCTTCAAGAGCAGAAAATTTGTTACAAGTTTTGTTTTAACCTTAAAAAAATAGCTTCTGAGACTTACAGAACACTTATAGAAGCATTTTATGAGGACACTATGAGTAGGGTACAAATGTTGAATGGTATTCATGTTTCATGTCACCAAACTTCAGCTAGGGGTTTTGAATGTTCAGGTCCTTCATCATGAAGTCAGACAGGTGAAAATGTGGAAAATATGCATCAAGTCAGTTATGAGTATATTTGATGATGTTTGCAACATTCTAGGCACATCATAAAGTACATGATTACATATGAACCAAAGATATGAAGCAGATTGCTGTAAAATTTGTGCCCATCTGCTGAAGAATGACCAGAAACAAAACCAACTTGCTTTGTGCAAGGGACTACAGGAACAGGCCAAAAAGGAAAGAGACTTACTTTCTAAGTTCAGAGGAGGAGATGAAAGCTGGGTTTATGGTTATGACCCTATAACATCCCAGTGGAAGAGTCATCCTCCTGCCATCCAAGAAAGTTGAGGCAGATGAAGTCAGACTTCAAGAGCATGTTGTCTGTTTTCTTGAACAATGAGGCAGTTCTTCAAAAGGAGTTTTTTCTTCATTGCCGGCCTGTGAATCAACAGTTCTGCGTAGGAGTACTAAAGGTTTTTATGGAAGATGTTGGGAGAAAATGCCCGACAAGTCGCATACACAGGACTGGCTTCTGCATCATGACAGTGCAACATGCCACATGGATTCACAGCTTTTTCTAGTGTCTAACCAAAAAATGATGGTGGTAGTATCTGGCCTCTGTACATCTCCATCCTAGTCTTCATGACTTATTCTGGTTCTCAAAGATAGAAAAAAAATGGTTAAAGGAATGAGATTCAAAAATGTCATAAAGACAAAGCTGAATTGCAGGCAGCACTGGAGCACATCGCAAAACAGAAGTTTCAGAGGTGTTTCCAACTGTAGGAGAGACACTGGATAATGTGTTTAAACCAAAACGGGGATCCCTTTGAATTAGACAATACTAAACTGTAACCATTGTGAGCCTAAAAGTGTTACATTCCCTCAGTCTGGAAACTTTTGACTTGCACCTTGTAATATATTCTTATTTCCCAGTTTAATGAGTTACTTTAGTGACAGCTGTCGTGGCTCACCTTGTAATCAAACCCACCCATAAAGTCACTGTATACTGTTTGAGCTCTGTTGATTTGTAGAGGTAAAAACAGTGACTGGGTCCACAAACTGATGCTAACTGAAGTTCAAGAAGTGATGTAGGACTGATAAGTGCATGTGTTTTGTATCATCTAATAATATACCAGATTACTTATTTTTGGTAACTATTTTGTTGACGCTAATCAAGTAGCTTTATTTCATCCAATTGCCAGTGTATGAATGTTTTTGTTAGGTTGTCACTGTTTGAATAGTTTAATTCTGTCGCCATCATTTGAAGGAAAATCGATATAAAAATTGAATTGCTGTATTTTATAGTCACATTCTGCTGTTAGATAAGAATACACCACTATGAATCATTTAGGACTGCCCTTTTCTACTTCGCTTTGCTCCTTACCTGGTGGGTAAATACATATGTATACAGGGTTATTTAAAATGATTGTCAGGGTTTTAACAACTTGTCAAACACAGTACACTTGAGATAGGAGTATGTAGTTGCACCGATGGATCTAGAAATTCTCAAAGAGCATGTGTAAGGTATGTAACAGAAACTTGGAGTGTTGTTCTGTTAAATAAAAAAATACATATATTCCTATCTCAAGTGTATTGTGTATGACAAGTTGTTAAAACCCTGACAATCATTTTGAATATCCCTGTATTTGTATACTGGTAAGGTCATCAAATGCAGGAAAAAGGATGCAATGCCGATGTCATAAGCTGTCACATATAGCAGTTTCTTTAAGTTGGAAATTTTGTAACACTTGACACTTTGGGGTTTAGTAGAACTGCTGATGTTTGGTGCATGGTGTAATGCACCAGTGTTCAGAGGTATGATGTGCCTGCTGGACATTTTGACACATAGGAACATGTTTCAGACAAATGATACTGAACAGAAGGTGCAGATGTAACTGTTCTTAGTGGCATGATGTTGGAGAGTTGGAGTAAACAGCTATAACTTCTCTCCTTAGCTATGTGAGGACTATACATGTCCTAGTAATGTTACTGCTAGTTGTGGGAACATGAGTGTTGTTGAATATTATTTGACAAAACATATAAACATAATTTGGCAGTTACTAACATTTGAAACAACCATTTTGTAGGTAGTATGAGTAACTCACTGTTTAGTCTCTGCCCTCACAATTATGTACTGTCTAGGTCCAGTAAATTGGAACTTGTTGAGTGAGGAAGTGGGGAAATGAACATGCAACAGGGAGGATCATGGTATGAGGCTGGTACCTACTTTATGGTACTAGATATGAATGAAAAATAGCAGTCCTAAAAATACATTAGCCACCAGAACATTTGGAGATTTCTGTTAGCATTTAGACATAGTGAACTATGCAGTGTTGCTTGTATTTACAGACAGACAGAGAGAGAGAGAGAGAGAGAGAGAGAGAGAGAGAGAGTGTGTGTGCGCGTGTGTGTGTGCGTGCGCGTGTGTGTGTGCGCGCGCGCGCGCGCGCGTGTGCACGTGCAATACTTTTGTGAATACTTAGTGTGTTAGTGTATATTTTGGTGTGTTTGTATTTAATTTGTGTTTGTGTAGAGTGTAAAATACATTGCCTTCCCCACAGCATAAAACTATACATCCTAAGTGCATGGAAGTTGTAGCAAATGTTGAGACATGTGACAAGGAAGCAGGGTAGAAAATACTGTTGAAGGGCAGTCATGTACACAAGGATATCTTGATGAAACATTTGAAGGATTTGGAGAGAACACAGGGAGAGAAATGCTAAAAGTCCAGAATCACTTTTGAAAACCCCAGGCAAGAAGGGGCAGAAGCACAGTCCTCATGCTGTGTTTGTGGATGACTTTGATAAGTGTGTTATTAGAAACACAAAGAGTGTAGGATTTATATGGAGGAAATGTCAGTTGAAGAGAGAAATTCTGGTAGAGAGAGCAGACATTGTTACCTGGAGGTCAAGGTGCCTGAAGGAAGTGCAGAAGTGTATCGGGATAATGGACCCTTGGTGTTTTACAAGCACAAGACATGGACAGACAGCAACTTAATGTTTCGCAAATGTTGGCAAGAAGATGAAGTCATGGTTATCCCTACTCAAAAACTTAAAAAACTTGAAAATCACTTGAAAATCCATACTCATGTGAATTTGGGAAACAGGTTTATAATGCTGCATGTAGGGGGAGTTAGTGGATCTTCTTCCATGCACATATCATTTACAAGGCTGGACTTGAAGCAGGAGACTACCATGGACAAATGAATGCAACAAATTTGGAGTAGTGGGGAGCCAAGAAGCTTTCTTCCAACTTTCCACCTCATCCAGTAATTGTTCTAGATAATTCTCCCTATCACTGTCTGTAGGTTGACAGACCACTGTCAAACTTGCATAGCATAAACTGTCATGATGTAGCTCTGCAGGAAGGGTATAGTGTCTAATGAGACCATGAGCAAAATGACTTATCAGTGAATTCTTCCACAGAAGCCCAAAGAGATATCCACAAAATTGATTGCATACTGGCTAATCATGGTCATGCAGTTTGACTGCCTCCATGCATGTGACCTAAACCTATAGAGCTCACATGAGCTTAAATTAAAGAGACTTGTGCATGAAAACATCACAGCGGATATGCACCTCCAGAAATTACTACAAGTTACTAATGACTTGGTGTGACTTTAACAAAGGATGACTAACAGGGATACTGGAAACATGTTGGAAAAAAAAATCCAGAAAGAATATTTGGAAAGAGATGTATGTCATAGACAATGTTTTTATATACATGAATCTTGATGTTGATAGTGGTGGTGATGGTGAACGTGAAAGCAGTGACACCAAGGATAGGAGTTATTGTTCATCAAATGAAGACATGGACTTGTAGCCAGCACAGTCACTGTAATGTAACTGATAAATGCGTTTGTACAGATAATAGTTGCTGAGTCATATATCTTCGTCAGATGAGTACCCACGCCATGCTACCTGCATTCTTTAAATACCTTCAAAGTCTCAGTTCACCAGAATTGGACAGTATATTCTGCACAACAGGTATTGTCATCTAGATATCCCATGCTATTGACGCTGATAGTTGCAAAAGCAGTGGGGAGCAGTAGGAGCACAAGCTGTTACAGTGAGGACTTTGCTTCATTGAGTGGGTATTCTAAAATATTTATTTTTAAAGGTTATAAGTAAATATCACTTTGGATGCTTTCTCATTTGTTAGTCTTGTTTTTTAACAGACATTAGATGCAAAGGATGTGTGCAGTTTTTTATTTTAAATTGTATGTTCTTCTGTTGTATGTGACTTACCATCCCTTTTTTGAGGCTGGTTACTCTCTCTCTCCAAATATTGAGGTGTGAAGAATAGCGTTGGTTTATACTGTTGCAAATATATGGCAGTTTGAGCACAAAAATTCCAAATGAAGCAACAGATTGGCATTTGGTATCAGAGACCTTGTGTATTATAACTGCAGGATTGAAATAATGTGATAAAAGTAAGTAAAAATTACAGCAGTGTATTGTGTATTGTAATAGCAATGTAAAGATAAATTGATGACCCTTCTGTTTGATTTTTGTGTTACAGATATTCATAGTTCATGTTTTCAGATGGTTAATTTTCAGTCCATCCAACCATAATTCATCTTGGTGTCATCACATGAATAATAGTGTACAGTATAGGTCTACTACTTGTTCACCCAAATTTGTGGTGGTTTATCGAGGATGGCAGTATGTCAATGATGTCAGTACATTGAAATACCACATAATAGGTAATTCTCTTTACAGACTTCCATGGGTGCTAAGTGAGGGTGGTGTTATGTCAGGGTTTGACTGTATTTTGCTAAGGATTTGTTCAGGCAAGCTGTAAATATGTAAAAGTGTATTTTACTTGCTGCCTATGCAAGAGAAAATTACTGGGGATTGTCAGTGTTGATTTCAACAAAATTGGTCAATTACTGATCATATATTTTTGATTTGTCAGATACTTGAGAAGAAAAAAGGGAATACATTGAGGCAGTGCCTAGAATTCAAGGAAGCCTATGATTTAGTTAGGTGGGAGGTCTTGTGTACTGTTCTCTCTGAGATTGGTATCCCCATTGATTGACCATTTATTTATTACTGTTGATGTGTTAATTTTTGATTAAGTATGCCATAATTTTTATTGGTTCATATATCAAGATGTTGACATATATAACTTTTATATCCAACATGATCAGTTCAAATTCTTGTTTCACTTTAATATTGCATAGGTTTGCTAATTGTGTAGTTTTCTGTGCTGCGTTCAATAGGGAGGTTTGGCTTAAACTTCAGTTGATCCACCACTGAAAATAATGCCTGGTAACATTTCCAAGAAAGATCCAATAATTTTTTTGGCATATTTGTAATGAAAAGTTGTAGCAGTATGTCTCTTAGCTTCACTATGCTTGTTTGTCTGTATGTGTCTGCATATAAGAACTCAAGCCCCTGTACAGATTTTCACAGAATTTTTTATTGGGGAGTTTACTAAAATTTATTAATGTTCCAGTTTTTGTTCAAGTGAAACAATAATTGACACATCACTGAAGACTTATATGAATTTCTGAGTGCATGTCTAGCACTATTTGGAAAAGAAATTGCCTTACACAAAGGCTGTAGAGTAGAATGAAGCATGCATTTTATGTCCTGTATGTTTTTATGCAAGCCACATGGTTGTTGATACAGTTAAAGAAGATGGTGTGTACATGCCACAATTGTTACAGTCTGTTTACATTTCCTGACATGTTTTTAATATTGTAGTTTTGAATGCAAAGTCTCTGGTACCATTTAATTTGCTGATTTTTAACTTTTATGAGGAACTGTTGGAAGAGTGACAATTTGAGTCCAAGTCTGATGGTTGTGTACATGAAGAAACATATGGCTGTTGTTACAGCCAGGCCTGTAGTTAATTAAAATTTCCAGTTTTTTAGTAAGTAGAAGGATAAGTGTATAATACTGGATGACATTAAGAGGTCAGTATTTCTCCACCATGTAAATGGGAACTGAAACTTATTGAGACATCAAAAGGTAAGAGGAAGAGTCAGTGGCATAACAGCAGTGCAGTTGAAGAAGATAAACTCAAGGTAATGCGTTATAATATTGTGGTGTGTGGTGTTCTTATACATATTGATTCAGTCATACTGGGTCCTTGGATAAAATATAAATTGTCTCTGTACAGGCATGGCAGTCAGATTTCACAGATTCTCATCCTCAGTACTGTGACTGTTCCAGAAAATTTGCTATTGGGGTAAGAGCCAAGAGTAATTTTTGGATGGGAGACTGGTTGAGTTTCAGAACTGTGTTGCAACAAGGTTTGGAAGCAACAGCCAGCCTGTGCTAGGAATTGAACTCCACTCATGTTGTGGTAGGAAAATTATTTGTGGTGTGCTGTATTGAGTTTTGGAGGAACTGGTTATAGAATACAAAGGTTTCAGTGGCTGGGAATATCTCTCATAGTATTTGTTCTGATGGGCACTTCTCCACCACCATAGGTAGCCTGCTATATTGATCAGCAATGGGGTCCTTCTGTTGAAGTGTTAGGCTGTCACCTGTCACACCCTGCCCACCACAACTACTGCAGTTAGTAAAGTACTTATCATGTATGTGGCAGTGGAGTAGAGCCTGCATGGTCTTTTGTTGTTGAATTCAAAGTTGTGGCTTGCGTTGCTGTGAAGTGTGACCATGTGTTGTGTCCAGTGCAGTTTTTGTTTCTTCAGAAAATGACAGACTTCAAGAACATTGCTTATGCGTCAAGTTGTTGTTTCAGATTGGCAAAATTGGTGCAGAAACCTTTCAGATGTGAACATTTGCTTTCAGAGAGGAAGCAGTGAGGCAGACTGTAGTATTTGATTGTTCTGCAGAGTCCAGAAATGAAATGAATCTGTCAAGCATGCTGAATATTCAGGGTGCCTGCCTACTGGCAGAACATACAGAAGTGCGGAACATTTATGGGATTTGGCATGAAGGTAGATGTATTATAATCCACAAGTTGGCTAATGATTTGGGCAACCTTTTGGTTTATGCCATCAGTTTTGACACCAGATGGGATTTGTGAAAGATAATGTCAAAATTTCTGCCTTGTATGCTGCTTGATGAGCAGAAACAATTAGATTTGCATCAGTGTGTACCAGGACACTCAGAAGAACTGGCAGATATTCACACTTCATTTCAGATGTCATTACAGATGACAACATGGGATCTCCCTGTCTGAAGGGGGCAGAGAAGTTTGTTCCTGTGTGAAATGCTGACTGATGTTAGTTTTGATGAGCGTGGAATTGTGTCATAAGTTTGTTCTATAGGAACAGGCTGAACAGACATTTCTTGCAGACATTCATTGATATCTGTGGGAAGATGTATTGTGAAAATAACCTGTAAAATGATGCACTGGAGATTGATTTCTCCACCATAGCTTTGCCTCTACTCACTGTGGTTTGTCTTACATAATTCTGTCCAGTGGTACCATGACTGATATCATAGACCTCGGACTTTTCCCAGCATGTGTGTTGAATTATAACACAGTAGGTTTTGAGGACAGATTTGTTTCTCATCTTCAGGTTTGCTTCTTCCAAAGCAGATCTTGCTACATGATTTTGTACACTGTAATGCACTCTGATTAACATCAGATGGCTACAGTAACCAAGATATCGGTCAAGCCCTGTATGCCAGAAATAAACTATGAAACAAGACTGAAGAACCCACAGGTATAGCCATGCTTCCCTACCAACTTGCAGCCTCAAACAAGATCAGTAGGTTGCTTGCCAAGTGTGACATGACAACTCATCACCTACCGGTGAAGAAAACCACTCAAGGAAAAATAGGCCTGAAAACCCCTGATGTATGGTGTATACCATGTGGATGTGGAAAGGTGTATATCAGACAAGCTGGAGTTTAGAAACCAGATGTAAGAAGCACATGAGGCACCTCTTCCTGGGCCAGCCAGAAAGTTAGGCTGTAGCAGAGCATATCATGGGTAACGGACAGTGTGAAATTCAACAAAATTTGCAGAATGCAAAGGTAGAAAGGTGTGTGGATTGCTTGGTTAATGAGGTTACTGAGATACAATTACATCCCATGAACTTCAACAGAGATGGTAGATTCATGCTTAGCAAAACCAGGCAGGTGTTCCTGCAGCACGTCTGGAATACATCCAGTGAGAATTGAGATCAGACACAGCAATATTTCACCCCCTTTCCATGGCTAAGAAGAATAGTTATTACCATAAACATTCCAACTACCAGGACTGCCTATGTGTACACAGTGCTACTGTTTAATGAAGTGAAATGCAGTCACCAGCTATGTATTCTGTGTATTTGGTGTTTGGTGAGACTTGTGTAACCATATATGCTAACAGTTTTTAAAATATATGGTATTTAGTAATTTTATGTTAATCTGGATTAGTTACAGTGTAAATAATCATCATCTGGTGGCAGTTGTTTTGCAAGAAGCAAGCCATAATAAGGGGCCAGTTCTGTCCCTGAAATGCATTATGTTTCAATATGTACGATAGAGAATGTCTGAAAAGCGTGCGAGTTTGAATGTCATACACGATCACAAGAACCTATAGAATGGCATGGCTGTTCTGCATCCCCTGTACTGTCGAAACTTGGCTCTTTTCCTTTTTTGGAAACTTAAGTTTCTACTGAAGGGAAGGAGATGTGGTGACATCAGCACAATTGAAGAACAGTCTCCTGTTGTATGCAGTCCAAACAGTGGAGAAGATTGTACACACATTTATTAGGGACAGAGCATTAAAGGAATGTCCCTTATGTAGAAGTCAGTATGGCTGCTGGTCTGCTACATCATTTGAAACATCTGTTTCTGATGTGATTGATATGCATTTAGAATGCAGTTGGACATGGTGACCTTACCAGGCGTGTTCCTTGATAATGTGGGAGCATCTGAAGCTTTACTTCAGCTGCCAGAACACATGAAGTTGAACCAATTGTTATGTGGATGGGTCACCTCCATGCTAAAAACCAAAATTGGGGGACCTTGCCTCATAGGAAACAGAGATCAACATTTGAAGGTTGCTCCAGTGGGCGTTTTATTACTCCTTGTGGATGGACCTCCTGGCACAGGCTCAGTTGTAATGGCTGACATTCAGCATAATGTACAGGTAATACTGCTATCCTGATAAATGAGAAGTTCCTAGATGGTATCAGAAGTAGTACGAATATATGTAACATTTGAGCAAGTCTGTTGTGTCATTCCACACGACATCACAGTGGTGCTGACAGTTGTAAGTACCTTGAAGGGCCATATGGAAGCAACTTGGTATATTACAGCTGTCCTTGGAAGTCACACTCCTTAGGGATGGTATTGGACAAAGGACTGATACTCAGATTGTAGCTGGATGGTATGAGGAAGACTGCCCAATCTTGTGGAGGCACTTATGTGTACTGAGGACTGCCATTAGGTGTGTTGTTACATTGGGTCTTCACTGCAATATGAGACCCATCATCTGACTTTTGACTGAGCATTTACATCAACAGAGGTGTACTTTGTTTGATGAAGAGCTGTGGAATAAATGGAGCTGTGTGTGTGATGGCTTGCTGGCATGCAGTATATGTACCTGCAGTAAATTGTGGTAAGTGCTAGGGTATGGACATACTGAGGTAGACTGGGATATGAATAAGGCATTTGTTCTGTTAATGGTGATGGATAATATACAAATCTACTGAAGGGATTGGTTCATATGGTAATAGCACAAGCTAGCGTGACAGATTTTCATTGGCTATTCCCTCTCCTTTCAAGCAAATGTTGCAATGGTTCTTCAGACAGGCCATGATCACATCCGTTCCAGTTCATTATGCACCAGCCATCATTTGATGATGGATACCGATACTGACACAGTTGAATGATTACAGTCTTTTCATTTTGTGTACAATGTACTGTGATACTGGCAGACTGGGGAGTGGGAAGTTTTGACTGCAGGCTGTACACCACTTTAGTGGAGACTGCAGTGTGTGCCATGTACTGATGACAAATGTATATTGTGCTGGATGATGAAGCTGTGCTGTAGGGACCTAACTGCTTCACTCAAAACTAGACTCAGACTGCTTACAGTCCTTTGTGACAAAGGCAGATCAAAACATGGCACAACTGAACCTGCTGCTTGAATATGTGGCAGCAGACAATGAGGCTGCCAAAATGGGTCTGACATGTCATTTGTAGGACAAGATCCTGGATCCATGCTAAGTAAAGGTAGGAAAGTACAGCAACTGAATAAGACAAAATTAAAATCTGTGTCAGGAATATGAACAGGCCACTGTCTATAACAAGGCACATTCACAAATTTGGTGGTCAAATTGCTGCAGGTGTTACCAGTAATGAAATACCCTGCATACAGCATCATGAACATTGTCTGACATACTGTGCAGTTTCTGCAAGTGAGAACTGAAGAAGTTTGACAAAATTTTTTAAGATTGTGGGCAGTGTGTGTGTCTGGAGCCTAATATTAGATGGTATTATGAAGTCTCGCTGTGGTTGTCTTGGTCAGATGTCTGAGCATGTGAGTGTTGTGCTCTCTGTGGAACACCATGAAAAGTTGTGTTTCATTGTACCATCATTTGAAGCAGGAACAATATTACTTTCGAAAATGTGTTGTCATTTTATACAATGGAACATTTGAGATGGCTTCTGTGTAGTTGGTTAGATATATATGTACAATTTAGAAAATTTTAGTGATAGGGATTAAAGGTACATTGTCCATTGTGAAGTTCCTCTGCCATTTTTTGTTAATGCCAGTTTTAAAGGGTTATGTGTGAATGTACATTTCTTTACATAAACCATTCTTGACTCAAGTTGACACCTTGTTTTTTTTTTTCTTTGTTTTCCCAAAGCATTGATGGCACTGTAGCCAGAAGTTTCACAATTACGCACTGGCTTTGCTTCACAAGGCCTCCTCTCATAATTACACCAACTGAACGTGTGCATTTGATCATGATATCTACCAAAAGACTGCCCTTGGTTATCAAATTCAACACTGACAGTTATTTTAATCCTATTGCACAGTATGACTGAACATGTACTTCGGGCCTTATTGATGGGGATGCGCAGCACGTGCCTTGTCACGGTCGTGGGGCAGTATGACACAGTCATTGTATTTAATTTTAAGTATCGTGGAGATTAACTCGTGCACGCGTGGTGTGTGTGTGTGTGTGTGGGCGCGCACGCAGGGGGGGCATGCACGTGTGCGAGTCTGGTGCATGGGTTAGTGTAACAGATCTAAACATAGCAGAGAGTATAATATTAAAATGGATCTTTAAGAAGTAGGGTGGAAAGGTGTGGTGGATTGGATTCATTCTGCTGATAACAGTGGTTAGTATGGGAGTTGTGTGAACTGAGTAATGAATGCAGGAAATTTCCTGACTAGTGGATCTTGCCAAGACAGCCTGCTGCATGGGTTAGTGTAACAGATCTAAAAGTTTTTGTTTTGGCTGTGTGCTGATATGCAGATGCTTGTGGCTAATATATGGGGAGGTAGGTGAGCACATTAGTATGGAAAATATGCATAGTGAAACAAATGTTTGGCATTTCATTACTATTGTTGATTTTTGTATGATAATTGTCAGCCCCAATTGTAAATGAGCATCGAGACGGTGTACATTTTGAAGTCGCTGTTTGCTGTAAGAACACCACACACTGTTTTCACATTTGTATTCCTGTTATTGTGTTATGACTGTACACTAATGCCTTCAAGACACAACTTAAAATACCCTGATTGAACAGTGCACCTCTACATGTTTCATCATCCAAAGGTGAACATTGGAGGATTTACAGTCAAGTATTAACATTGTATATTTCAGCATATTGGTAAATTATAACAGCATTGGATATCTTTTCCATTAACACATCCCAATTACATCGTAATGCTGAGTATGTGAGAATGCTGTAGCACTGTGTGTAAATGTTGGTGCTAGTACCCTTCCAGTTTTGTGTTGTGTGGATCTGTATGGAATTCTGTAGTTTTTTGTTGTCTGATTCCAAAAAGTACTTCAATCTGAAAATGAAAAGTAAGAGTGAGTGGATAGGGTTAGCGTGATTTTCTTTCGGCTTTGAACTCCGATATAAAGCCATCTTTCTTGTGTAGTGACCAGGCAACATTAAATGTAGGCTATTATGTAATGCTTCCTCTTCTGTCATTAGTCAGTCTTCCTTTTTCATGATAACAGATTTATAGGTTTTACAAAATGTGCGTGCTTTTATCTTTGTTTACAGAACCAAGTTATTTCTCTGCACCAAAGGCATGATTATTATTCAGAATGAGTGGCATATCTTTATTCATCACAGTTGTACTCCCTGTTGTGGATGTGTTCCTTGTACCATATTGTGAGGTTTCTCCCTCTGACAGGTACACAAGGAAGTTTAAAAAAATAAGGTAACAGTATGTCTGACTTGAAATAGTATCATGGGACAGCAGATTTAAGCATGTAATAGGCACATGTAGATTGTGTCATTGTACAGCTATGAGTGGATACCATAAGTATGTCAGATTAAAGATGGATGGTCTGCTGAAACCATGGCAGAAGTGTGTTTTGATTTGTATGTGTGATGTGTGTTGCACCAGTGTAAGTCCACTGCCAGTTGGTAAAGGTGTGTGGAGTATGTGTTATACCATGAAAACAGGCAGATATGGTGCCTGGCTTTCAACAGTGGTAGGACAGATGTTGACAAGTAGTGGGGCAAATGTGAAGATGGTAGTGGTGACTATGTTGAGGTCTGATGTGTTCCATCTGCTTCACATGTGGCATGTATTAATCAGTCATAATAACATTCTGACATGAGTGTTTGTTACCTTATTTTTTTAAAGTTCTTTGTATATACATTGTGGTCTGAGCGTGTGAGTTCATTCATATTATTATTTATTCAATCCAGTCAGTCATACAGTGTCTCTAGACACATCAAGTACATCATAAGTCTAAAGTGTAACAACATTATCATACTGGGTGTTCTGATTGGTGGAGTTTCTCGGTCATTTGTTGATAATTTTTGCAATGAATTATTTGCTCTAGTAGTGACTTGCACCCTATGCCCACACAATTTTGTAACTTGCCTTACATAAGCATTATGTATATTGAAAGTTACATTTATCTTGTTTGATAATTTTTCCTATATTCAGCAGGTATTTGTGTGAAATGTTTGGTGTTGTACTGTTAGTAACTTTTATCATGCCCATGATACATCCATTATTTATTGCATTGGTGGTGGCTTCCTATTTGTGTGTTTGTCTGAGTTGCTGAGTGGCAACTTATGTGGATAGTTGAATTAATATCTACAGGGGATGGATAAATAATATTGGAATAAAACTGTTTGTGTTGGCTGCACTGGAAGAACATTAGTTGTATCTTTCGTTAATCTGTTGTTTATGCTATGTGGTGTCAGTGTCAATGCATTACAGACTGTGTTTAGCAACAGTTTGTATGAAAGTACTGCAAAGTGATAGACTAACTCATTTTCAAAGAGGACAGATTTTTTATGCACATTTAACTGGAACATCTATAATCAAAACAGCCACTTTATGAGGGGTATGCAGAGCAGTATTTTCCAAGGTTATGATGACACACATCATGGGAGAACTTCATCAGCTAAGAGAAGTAAGTGGTCGAAAACCAAAACTAAGTGAATGGGATCACCGTATGTTGAAGAAGATTGTACAAGGGATGGATCATAGAAATACCGCAGCAAAGGTGACAGCAGAACTTAATATTCATCTTGAAGACTTTCCACAGAAACAGACTGACAAGAGCTTCACAAATCCAACATCAGTGGTAGAGCTGCAGTTGCTAAACCTGGGATTACTGATAACAGTGCTTAAAGGTGAAAAAGATGGTGTGATGATCACAAAACCTGGCAATCTGATGATTAGAAATACATAATATGGTCAGGAGAGTCATCCTTCACGATGATCACATTAGGCCGGGTTTATGTTTGGACATCACCCAAGGAAGCCTATAATCCTGAATGCCTGGTTCCAGCTGTGAAACATGGAAACAGATGTGTCATAATTTTGGCAGCAGTATCTAGAATTTTGCTGGTCCTGTACTCATTCGAATTACTGCCAGTGACTGTGGATATTTTAGATAGCCAGGTGCATCCTGTGGTTCAGGTGTTGTTTCCTAACAATGATGCAATTTTTCCAGACAATATGCTCATACACTCAGCCAGAAGTGTTCAGTCTTGGTTTGAGGAGCATGAAGATGCACTTCAACATCTCTGGCTAGCACAGTTGCCCAACTTAAATATCATCAAAACACTGTGGTCAGTTTTAGAGCAGGGTGAGAAGCAGATTCGCTCCATCATCTCTCAAGCAACTAGAAGAAGAGTGGAACAGTATTCAACTAGAGACTATTCAGATCTTACATGAGTCTATTCCAAGAAGGATACAAGCTGTGTTACAGGCAAATGGTGGCCCAACTCCATATTAGTAAAGAAATGTGTATCTTTCACAGCTGTTTGCATTATTTTTGTCCATCCCCTGTACAAGCTGCAAAGTTATATTCCTTGGAGTGATTAAATAAGTAATGTAGAAATGTATCTT
>Ga0131853_10010231_pt1 | contig 17161 bp, 7 predicted proteins | sample TergutLab28metaG_FD_92764 | JGI IMG/M metagenome (GOLD analysis project Ga0131853, IMG submission 92764) | Labiotermes labralis P1 segment gut microbial communities from Petit-Saut dam, French Guiana - Lab288 P1 (version 2) (version 2) | ecosystem: Host-associated > Arthropoda: Insects >... | reverse complement strand
ATACGATACCTGACAATATTCACATGGATCTCCTGAAGCAAGCGGTCTGAAGAAATAAGTGCATTTGATTTCCGTATGTCTATTTATCTAGATTCACTGTGGCAGCCAATTGAGAAATGTACATTATTTCTGATGTAAGTAGGAACAGTGTTATCATATAATTAACTCTCTTAAGAAGAATTTAAATTTATTAAGTTAAACAAACTACTACAGCAGAGGTTCCAAATTTAATATGTGAACCATTAATTTGTTATTTATTGGGGTTAGTTCGTTTTAAAAATTGGAACTTCTTTTAACCCGACAGGTATTATTATTGAAAACTGAAAGGCTTGTAATTAATTTTAAATTTAATTTTTAAATTAATTTAGGAATTCAGGACTGCAAATAAATTATTCTGCTCATGAATTTAAAATTAATTTATATGTACGAATTATCATGTTAAATCTCCGTACGGCACAAATGCGACATAACATGCCTTACTGCCAATGGAATATTAAAATAACTTGTTGAAAAGCTCGCTTTTATTTATAACATATAAACAACGAATTTAAGGTATGAAACGGTTCTGTACACGCAGTCAGCTCACCAAAAGGCTGTCAGTAAGGCTGCGTCATTTGACGGCCACTTACGCTGTTGGTCTCCACTGCACCCAACCGCACACAGACACAACCGGACCAAAACTGAGGTGAACTTCTTAATCGCTAGGAAGTTCACTTGTCTTTTTAGTATCATCCCCTGTTGGACAGTTTGTGTAATATTACTAAGCAATCAAAGCAGAATCTTGCATTTAAGGAGACCCTATGTATAAATGTGTCTTACAGTAAGATTATCACAATAGGTTTTGTAATTATCAATATACGGGCATTATGAATTCCAAAGGTATTTGTTTGTTTGTTGGTCTGTAATACACTGGTCATGCCATGTAGTACATCACGAAAACAATCTGAGGCAGGAAAAGGAGCGAACAATTTCTTTGATAATGCGCGGCATGCTGATGTAGAGAAACATACCAGATGTCTTTAGCTTCAGGGGTTGGAACCTGGATGTTCCACATAAGGCTACATACCGTCACATTTAAAAGTGTGGTTTTCACAAAAGTGATTGCGTTTTTTCGTTTAAATTTCTCCTACGTTTAGGGAGTTCTTGAATTATATTATTTGTGTAATCAAGACAGGCAATGTACTGTACGTATAGCGTAACATAGGGGCGCGTTCGTGCAACCGTTGTTGTAAAGGAAAAGCAATAAGAATTACGTATTCTGAGAGAGAGAGAGACAGAGAAAGAGAGAGAGAGTATGTATGTGTGTGTGTGTGTGTGTGAGTGCGTGCAGCTTTAGGAATCCAGCACGCAATGCGCATGAGCTGCATTGTCGTCTATGGCCTACCCCGCTCTACCATTTTTTTCCCACATATCTCATAAACGCACGATTTTCGCAAAAAAAAAAGTTATTGAACATAAAATGTGTGTTTTTGCTTCTAAACGACTATATTTCCTGCTGTTGATCTTTCTTCATTCGTAAGGGATGTTGTCGTATTTATGAATAATCGACTACATAAAAGGTGTTGTTCTGAATTAGGATAATTGTACTGCATGTACGGCTGTTTCTTTGGACAGAATGATCGGTTGAAATCTGGTGGGTCTGTTCTCACACAGTTGCATGTCTTTATGCCTATAATCTTTACTGGAATATATTTTTAGTATCAGACAAAATTCCTGTAAGTAATTGAACTGTATTACATATTATTATGTAATTATTTCTACGGTTTTAATATGTACTTACAAAAATTACATTGTAATTTCATATGGCGTACGTATACAGGAATGTCCTAGAAAGAAGTTTAAAATTAAAAATTAAAAAAATCATATGACGTACATCTTACACGTGTTAATAATAGAATCAATGTGGACCCACACATAGCACCACGGAACGTATTAATTTATGTGAAGAAAAACGGGCCTAAAATGTTGGAAAATTTTCCATATACCAGCTGATCGATCGACGGGCAAAACACTTCTGACATTAAGCCACTTTTCACGATCATGCAAGGCACACAAAACAAATGTGCTGCCTTGACACTCCGACTGATAGACCGTACCGATACAACATAATTAGCAGTCAGTTTACCTTCTACACGCAACACACCGCATGCAATACAGCGCAAGCCTCGACATGTAACTTGTATATTTGTAAGAAAATTGCATACATTTTACGAAATTATCCGAAAATTTTTTATATAGAGCGTGATTCAAATTTCGTAAGTCTATATTTCAAAATTAGAATTAGTGACAAATATATAAATTACATTTGATTATGCTCACAATGAAGTTTATAAATGTTCAATGTGCCCCCCTCCGGCCGCACGGGTAACATCTAGACGGTAGCTGAATTCGTTCCACACCCGAAAAAGAATGTCTTGCGTCACTGAGTTCACGGCAGTTGTGATATGGTTTTTTAGGTCTTCGACAGGTGTTGGTAGGAACAATGGTGTTTGAACATTTAGAGCTTCCTCTTTCAAATGTTATGTAGATCATTCAAATATCATGTATAGTTCAGGAAATATAGACGAATGAAATTGGATCCATCTCTTTGAATCAGGCTGTATATTCACAAAACATGATTTATAATGGTTCAAAAGCAAGATTAGAAGTTTGTATGCAATGTCGAAAGCTAAAATAACATAAACATACATACTTTTAACCACATTTAGCAGTATCTCATATTTGCAACGTAATTTAAAAAATAAATACGACGTGTGTGTATTAATGTTAATGTATTGTACTTATGACAGGCTTATGGAATTTTAATGATGGTTTACGAGGTCTTGCACCCTTAACTTTAGTTGCACAATACTACATAAAATCGCTATTAACATTGTACTCTATATATTGTAATGAGATCCAAACATTGGTGTATAGAATCCCCTAACCGTGGTGGAGCTCCGCTGAGACGTGTAACAGTAACAAAAGACGGTGTTCTTGGTTTTATAAATGAACAATTTAATCAAATGCAAGGAAAAAATAATGTCAAAATTATTACTCTTTATTCTTTCTTCTAAATGATTGTAAAAATAAAGCTACCTCAGTACAGGCCTCCAGAATTTCTAGACAGTCGGCACATGAAGGTGGAAAGGTTGTGAGCCCTACACACCGGCCACCTTTAACCCCAGAAGACACCCCTGGTAATAATTTCTGTTACATGCAGAGGCGATCCCAGTGACATTATGTGACAGCAAGGATTATGTCAATGAAAAATTCCAGTGATTCCATTGGGAATCGAACACACGACCGTACGGCTTGTAGCGCAGTGCCTCAGCGAACTGCGTTACACTGTTGAAGCACCTCAATAATGGACCCTCCATAATTACATTTGGCATGAGAGTAAGTGTAATGTATGTTTACTGCGTGTCTTAGGAATAGAGATTGTGTGCTGGGTGAGGATTTCTACTTATGTCTGTCAAAGTACATGCATTGTGGGGCTCAAAACAGCTAAAATTACGCAAGAGCAAAAGCAGATTTTGCCAACCACCTCATCAGTCTGAATGAACTACAGCCCACTGCCTTACAGTCGTTTTACCGAGACGATGAAGTAGGCTACTAATTTCGGGCAGCGATTGGCCATGTACGTAGTGCTTCGAGATAAGCAAATATTACACACGGTAGACAGTATTTTGAACAATCGCCATAATTCTGCACTGAACTTTCCGCTGGTTACTGGTTCTAAATAAGCTACCGTTCTAGAGGAACCTAACTTCCAGGACACGCTGTATATTATGACGTAATGTTACAACAGCGCTGTGAAGACAGGATGTTATACGGTGTGTTGTTTTAAGCTGACGAGTGATTGGGTGATTAATGTGTCTCAAGTCGACCCAACCGGACTGTCAATTCAATCGACAAATCACGACGTAACATGAAATTAACTCAAACTAAAATCAAGTACCTTTACTTTTGCAGTTCCCTCTGCAGTCGGCTATTACACCGTCAGCCAACCAGAACTGCGACGCAATAAACCTTACGGTGGGCAGTGGCGTACCCAGGAATTTTGTTCGGGGGGGGGATGGGGGGTTCAACAAATTCAGTTGAGGACAGAGGACAGAGAGAACGGGGATCTGGGGGCGGTAACTCCCTAGTCAGTGGTTCTGGAGGCAGCTGTAATTTGGTACAAGAAATTTCATTTCATATAGTAAAATTTTCTTAATTTTGGGTAATTTAAGTTCATTTATGATGACAACCAATTTATCTGTCATTGCTAATGTAAAACAGTTGCGAACCGGCGGTAGTTTTAGAATTTTACTGCCTTTTTTCCGAACATCTTGGGGTGTTGGCTTCCTAAATTCAGTACTTTTTAACAGTTTTCACAATCGGGGTGAGTTTGGCACGATTTTGGAGGGCCTTCGGAATTTCGGGAGGGGGTGGTTGAACACCCCAACCCCCCCTCGGTACGCCACTGACGATGCGACAGATATTACACTTCGTAGCCTTTTCTTTACCCTTCTGATTAGTCGCTGTGCTGACGGCAACCGTGTGCCAGTCTGCGGTTACAAACAAAGCTAAAGACAGACACTATTTACACAAGGCCAAAAATTTCGAAAGATGCAAAGTTCTTTAGCCCGGGAAGATACGGTACTCACTTTCGGCGCTTGTCAGCAGCCAATAAGACTCGTTATTTCAATTTCGCTAGATGGCGGTATTTTTGGGACAAGCGTTGGAATATATTTGTTCCGGAACGCAAAGGCACATGGCTCGGTGTTATCGTAAAGTATATACGGAAATCCAATGCGTGAGTTACACGCAGTGTAGTGCCACGACATTGGAAGCAGGAGCGGCCACGTGCGTCGTCAATATTATTGATAACAACGAGCAAGTGAAGTCATACCTCGCTTGTTAAGCGAAATACGGCAAGAATGACAAAGCTACAACTTCTGCTGTTACATTCCCCACCGAGATTAATGCTTTTGAGCTACAACGTGTGTCAAACGGAGATGAGTGGGGCTGCAGCCGCACTGTACATTTGCTACTGTGTCAACAAACGAGGCGCCAGGACGTGAGCGACCGGTTGCAGAATCGTTTTCCTACTCCACAGGGCGCGACTAAACGCCGACTAATCAGGTCTGAATGACAAGCCTCCCCGCCAGTTAACTGGCGGCTGCGATCCTTTGAAATTGCAGCGCCTGCAAGACAAGGCCATCCGCAAAATTGACTACTGTCAAAGGCGCATTAATATCAATTCCACACGCGTATGATTGTATCAAAGAATTATGCACGCAAGATGTAGCAGCCATACAAAATGAGACCAAACCAGTCGCGACATTGGACAGGGCGGAGCGGAACTCAGAAAATGTAGTGCAAGGAGAATAAACTTGCAGGCGGTGAAGCATAAACAGCGCAAGTAACTGAAATATTGTTAGAGCTAAGTCTAAGATAAGGCACGATTCGCTGTACAAGGACTGGACTGACAGTCCACGCACAAGCTACGTTAAACACTTCGCCAACATGTACATATTGTATACTGTAAATACTGCAAATATGTAAACATGTAAACGCTGTGACTTGCGGCAAAGAACACACCCAGACGTCAAATAACGATAACACATCATTAGCGGAATTTTCCCCAGAATCCCCTACCTGTCCGCGCCATGCAGCATTATAGGGGAGGCGGTGCATGGGCAGGCGGCATATCTGCATGCTGCCGGACACACACACACGCACACACACACACACACAATGTGAAAAGGTCAAACACAAATGTTAACAAAACTTCTCAACCACAAACAAGCCGGTCCAAACGCGGCCACATAATCAGGCGGCATGCTGACCAGGCCATGTGTTCAACGACGGATCTGATCGTTTTTCTCTTCTCCCCAACGTCCACACCGGCTCCGTCCCCTACCCCACTCCAGACCTCGATTTAATGGGTACCGGGGTTCTTTCCCGGTGTTGCAGCGGCCGGAGCGTGAAGCTGATCTGTGCATTAACATTAAGAATCAATGTAACTGTACCTCTACTCCGCCCACCACCCACGCTCTGAGGACGTGGACAGGAACCAGCTAAGGTTTAAGGTCAACTCAAAGATATTTCTACCGAATAATGCCCATGTATTCCACGTTCTAATTACCCGAAGTTCTCCGCCAGAGCTGTGGCCTTCCAATAACACCATCATACCGAATCGGAGAGGGTCAAGACCCTTCCAAGGGATAATAGTCCCATAATTTCATCGGCAGAGAATGCTGGAAAACAGGAGAGCCAGTAGCTCCCTGCATTATTATATACCGACGGTGGCCATCGTATTCATATAAATATTTTTATATGCTTGTAGGTATTCAAGGTCAGATTGTTGTAAACAATACCATTGCAAGGCTGAGATGTCAGTCCCCCTGTCACGGAATTGAAAGTCGCTGCACAAGGTACTCTACCGTACCCTGCTGACGGTTAACATACAACCCACACCAAGGAACCTGTTTTGTTGGCAAACAGCTATGTCTGCCTGCTCTCCGTTATCTACAAACGATGGTTATCGGTATCAAGGGGATCTCTAGGAGGCCGCAGCCTGCCGTATCTGCCAAAAAGTGAACCACTCGTGCTAGCCAACTAACAGTGCCTACTTCGTAGCAACTTAATTTACAGAAGTCAATTAATACGTGGAAAATATTCCATAGTTGCTCTACGGCAGTGACGTTTTGTTGGGTTCTAAGGTATTCTTTATGAAGCAATAAATGCTTTAAACGGAAACCCCGCGCGTCCTTCCGTCCATGTGACCTAATATCCACGCATAAGCTTGGCGGATTTTCATGAAATTCAGTAGGGAGTTTTGTACAATTAGTTGTCGACTGTCGTGAAATAAGCTCAGTGACAATCATACATTACGTAAGGGAGCAAAGTAATTTATATGAGCGTTTTTCATATTTCTGAGCGATTTTGTGCGAAGTTCCATACAGAAGGTCCCACGTAGGGTCGTTTTGCTAACTGTACGTTTCGTGGCAGTCGGTGCAATTAGCAGCTACACTTTACCTAAGAGCATAAGGAAAGTTTGTTCTCTTCTCCACGCTTTTCTTCCGATTTTGATGAAATTTGGCGCATTAAATGATCGTAATGTACTGAATGTTTGTGAGCTTCGCGAAAATCGTCACAATGAAACTCACACTTTACAGGGGGGGGGGATAAATTTCTACGCCTACTTTTCACTTTTCGTGAAATTCAGAATAGGAGGTCTGCATGTAATGTTGATAATGATTCGTGAGTTTCACGGAAACCGGAGCAGAGAGAGCCGTACTTATCATAGGGGTGTAAATAAAGTTATCATACAGCTATGGTGTACCGTGGTGGCCGAGGTCTGCAGAATTTGAAAAGTGAAGAACCTGGTTTATAAATAAAAAGATGTGAAACGAGTCGGATATGAAAAAAGAAAGCAGAGCCAGACTGCACTGATAAAAGTGTCAGACAACAGTTTCTGTGCAGCTCGTGTTGTGAAAATACAGTTGGGAAGGTCAACACAAACAGTGGCGAAATACCGAGAGCTTGGGAAGAAAATTGTGGTAATTAAGGAAAGGAGAACTGCAAAGAACAATTAACGGGACCTTTAATGCATTAATGTTACATTCGTCTTACGTGCCATGGAAGGAATATCCAGGTTCCCGGACCAATGCTTCAAATACAAGCAAAGGGATCTATATACCAGCCACCCAGTTGTGGTAATTACTAAACACACACACTTATTAGGTCGAACACAACACAGGTTTTGTTGTATTCAAGTTGTGCCTTTATATGTATGCTACATGTTTTGGCCTTTTCTTGTGTCATCACCAAACATGTCACCTCAAAAATCTTATAAAGGAAGATAAAATAAAATCTAAGGGCCCTTTGTTTACAGTCACTGTTTTCTTACGATGTTAAAATATGCAGTATAAATTATAAAATATAAAGTGTAAAATCTAAATAATTTTTTTAAAAATGTATATATAAGGATTATTATTTACTTTAGACTCTCGTTTGTTGTACTCACAATTTGTACTGCCATTCGTCTGTAGTTAGTGCATTACACTCGGGGAAGAGGCAAAGCATTGAACAATTATATACAAACTGTCAGTACGACAAACGACAGCCTAAAGTTAGTAATAATCCTTACACACGCACACACACACACACACACACACACACACATATATATATATATATATATATATATATATAAACAAATTATTTGGGTTTTACACTTTACATTTTATACTTTATGCAGTATATTTTAGAATTGTAAGAAAACAGTGACTGTAAATAGGGGCCCTTAGATTTTATTTTTTGTTTTATTTGTTTTATTTTATTTTATTTGATCCGCCGATATCCAAGGCTGTGCGTCTTTTCTTATGAGTACTTTGTTTTCCTTGGGAGGGTTACCAACCCATCCGTAAAACCCCCATTCTTGGAAGACCAGTTTGTCCCTCTTAGTCTGGCCTCTCTCTTACGGCCTGTCCGGCTTGGGAGGCCCTACCAGGAACAGAAAGTTCCCGCCGGTATAGCCCGTAAGGTCATTATTTGGGATGCGAACTGAGTTTAGACGGAGAACCAGATTTTGACAAAAATAAACAGATTTCAAGGAATATGCGGCACTATCAGAAAGCACTTAAAGAAAACCCGTATAGATACCCAAATGAAATTTTATAAAGTTGTAGCTAGACCATCACTACTCTACGGCAGCGAAACATGGGTAACCACGAAGAGAGACATGACTGGCCTAGAAGCTGCAGAGATGCGCTTCCCAAGAAGTGTTACGGGATAAACAAGACTGGATAAAATAAGAAGCGAAGTCATATGGAAAAAACTAGAGATCTCTGGAATACAAGACGTGAGGCTCAAATACAAACAAAACTGGATCAACCACCTTGAAAGAACGGACAACACCAGACTCCAGAAACACGCCCTCAACTACAAACCTCGAGGAACAAGAGACTGTGGACACCCCAGGAAACGATGGCAACGCGTCGATGCCGGAACAGCTCAAACGACCTAATCCATGGAGGAAGATGATGATGATTTTATTTTGTTCCTTTATCAGATTTTTTATTGACATGCCTGATGATGGCGTAAGAAAATGTCGAAACACGTTACTTACATGTAGAGGAACAACTTGTATAAAATAAGACCTGTGTTGTGTTCCACGTAATAAGTGTGTTCTAAAGCCAAGGATATTTCACACAGACTTCGTGCTGAAAATGTTCAGGTGTGTCTGAATGATTCAGGACAAGACACAACATTGATTTCCGATTGCTGCACAGTAAGTCAATAATAGTAGATATGGCAGCAACTGAAGACTGGACGTTCACAACTGCATCAGGTAATGACTGAATACCGACCATGGAATAAAGTTCATGTACCTTAGAACGGATTGCTTTATCGTGAAATGCCCCTAAGATATTGATGCAGAAATGGAAAAATTTATAAGCGGGAAAACACCCAGGGAAATATTGAGTGTTGCTGTGCTCTGTAATCCCACCGGTGAGAAGTGAAAGCCTCTAGTCTTCGGTGCTGCCACATGTCCTTCTGCATTGTCAGACAATTGGCGTTCCAATGAAAAGGCACGAGTAGTCCAGGAAAATTTTGAAGAAAGGCTTCCAGATTTGTACTACATTATCAAAATAATAATAATAAAAAGAAAATCTCGTTGCGTGATGAAAACACAACCATGTATTGCGTGACGCGCGTGATAAACCAAGCAACAATGAAATTTTCTCTATAAAATTTAATATCTGAAATTCAATTTCTAGACCTAAAATCTCTGTAATCGACAGCAGACGTTACGGTACATTGTTACATTCGCGCAGGCTAGATAAATGAAGTCAGGTATCAGCAAATCAGGATTACTGTTCCACTCATTTCGATAGTTCAGCAGTGCTGGGAAGCAACTGTCAGGAGAACCGAGTGTAAGGTACTTCAGTCACGTGGGATTAAATACCACAAGAAGAAATGGCGGGCGTAGAGAAGATGCGTGCAGTACTAAGCCACACGATACGTTCTGTGCCACTACATGTTCAGAGGGACTACAAGATGTGATGTTAGCATTACTGTACATGAAGAAGTGCCAACATAATAGAAAGAACTGGTCAGAGAAATGGAAGGACAGTCTAAGACTCGTACTGTGACAACAGTGACAGTGACGTCGACAGTAACATAACGACTATGAATCACAGTAGGTCATTGCAGGGGCTTCAAGAACCTCTGTAGTGTACTGCTGTTCAGCTGCTGTTCTGCAGTACAGGAGAACGAATTTAAGTGTCAACAAGGCGACTGAAAATCAACGAACATTCTTCATCAAATGAATGACATTAGGTCTTTGTGAACTGACACACACAGTCTAATTGCGCACCGTTTCTAACGTACCGCTTGTGTCTTTTCATACAATTAATTCAAATATGCAGGTACGCCCTATGGCATGAACAGAACTTATTTTGGATCAGACCGTGTGATTTGGCCACCTCTATAATCTTGGCGGTTTTGACTGCAAGTAAGGGTGACCAACACAGTCATGTTTCACTGTAATATATTCTTAAAAATATACTAACACTAACTTCAAAACGAATAGCCAAGAAGGGATTTATATCGAGTACTTTTGTAGCAGCACTATGTTCATAACATAGTGACAATACATCCTGCCAATTGCGGGTAAAAAGCCAGCAGTATTTGACAAAAGTGTTGCATTTAGATATCTTTCATGGTCACAATGCTTAAAGATTAGAAGGTAATTTAAGCAATTTAAGTGATGTGCACACAGCACAACGTTTCTGGAGCAATCTTTTGCCACTGCTATAAACAGGTACATCAGGAGCAGTGAATAAGTGCGAACAAACAAATGTTTTGGAAACGCGTCGTTCAACTTTTCACACAACCAACACACCACGGCTGAAGTAACTGCGCGAATGCGTAGTTGGGTAGGCAGCTGATTGATTGATTGATTTATTTATTGGTTGCTTGGTGAGTTCGTACTGGTGAAGATAACGTCTATGTGTTCGGGCAATGACGGTGCCTTACGTGAACACCTGTGAATTCTTAGATGTAGATTCAAAAGCTTGATAAGATATCGCAAAAACAGACTTGCGCATTTCATTCTTGTGCACCAAACTATGTGCAGATACATCTGGTATCATCAAGGTCGCGTGTGTGAACAAATTTTAGTAAAATTTCTCATTATCAAATATCACGAAAACATGTTTATCGGCGATTGTTAATTGTGGCAAGAAAGATAGCCTCACAAGGTCAAGCTAAGTGTCCTAGTTTTACAAATATTTCTTGCGACGGGGAAAAAGGAACACTTCTAGACTGAATGGGATTGTGTTCTTTCCAACCCAAGTTACTAATGTATGAACTGCAATACGGTTCCAGTATCGAAACAGTTGACGTCAGATATCTGTAAGAGGACTCCTTTTGCATTTACTTCAAGTTTTGAATATCCAGTAAGCAAAGAAACTTTTACCGTTATCCAAGGTTACTGTAAGGAAGCCGGGTGTAAGGGACCTTTACGAAATGAATAAGCTTTGTGTGACGACCACGACTGTCCACCCGTCCGTCCGTCCGTTGTGTCTGACGTGGCATCAGCGACTGAACCACTGCTAGATTTTCCTAACGTTCGGTGTAGGAGTTCTTTACACATTGTTGTAAGGCAAGCGTGAGTGTCTCGAAGATAGGCTCAGTTCTACTCATACTTTCCTTAGTGGCGTAAAGAAAATCTACCCTATGTTTCATGTTTCCTCACCGATTTGAGTCAAATTCGGTATAAGAGACCTCCGCGTAATTTCAGGCTTCCGCCGCGATGTAAGTGATGTCTTCGATTCTCTGGGATTGGCGCTGTGGCAGCCTTCCTTTACTTGAAGGCGTAATAGAAATTTGGCCAGTAGTTTCTACACACTGGAGGGATTTTGATAAAATTCGGTACAAAAAAACACGCTTACAAATATTATCGAGTAATTGTGAGTTTCGAAAAATCGGCGCAGTAAAAGCCACACTTTACGTAAGAGGGCGAATAAATTTCTATCCTAACTATCCACACTTACGTCCGGTCTGGGTGAAATTCGATATAAGAAATCAGCACATATTTCTGTTACGGATTTGTAAATTTCATGAAAATCGGCGCAGGTAAGGCCGTGTTCTTATAGGCCTAAACGAAATTTCATTTACGCGCGTACGATAAAACCGTATGACATTTTTAATGTAAAGAAAGCCCTGGCAAAGGCTCTATGTATTAACATACGATTTGCACAGATACCGAAACAAAATGGAAAAATGTGTGCATAAATTACTGTGCAGAACTGATAATAGCCCAACAAGCTTGCGCAAAACGAGAACTGTGCATAACATAAAGACACTGACGGGTAAAGACCGAATATGGAAGTTACTCATCCAACACATCGTAGCTTTTGGTGCTGCGGAATACACTGACGTTGGCCTCTCATGGTACAAGACGAGCAAATACTAACATAAAGCAGCCAGTTCCTGGCACATTACTGATTCCAAGCATCAGAAGTATTCTTTAGGAGATAACAGAGCCATTCAGCTAGTCAAGAAATTCCTCGCCTCACATGGAACCCGAGGATTCATTACCGTATACACAAAACACATTCTGACACCCTGAAAGAATAATTTTAATATCAACCTTCCAACTGTACTTAGATCTACTATGTAGCTCTTTCCTTTAGACAGTCTGACAGAAATGTTTTGCCTATTTCCTATCCCTCCCATAATGCTGTATGCCCCGCCTACCTCATTCCCCTTCATTTGAATACGCTAATAATACCTGGTGAAGAATAAAAATTATGGAACTGTTCATTATGTAACATTCTCCTCTCTGCTCCTATTCTCTCTATCTCTCTTCCCTCTCTCTCTCCCCGTATTTTTAGAACGATGGATTAATTTCAAAAGACTCAGGCTATGGTGCAATCAGCGCGCTGGTTTGCGTATTGTGGCTGCTACCTACTGCAGTCTCAGACTGAAGATAGTCACAAACTCAGTGACTACAAATACAAACTGCCGTCACAGTAAGAAATGCTCGCAGCATTTTCTTGTTTCTGAGTTCTAAGTAATTCCGAAATATGGAGGTAATGATTTATGTCGGAACAATTTTGAGTTAACAGTTTAAAGACAAGATGAACTTAGAACATATTTATGAAGCGCGTTCGTATTCGATTGTTTTACAGTTACGTTTATTTTTATACTACAAAATTGTTAAATAATCTGTTCATCCTTGAATGTTGCATTTGTAATACTGCAGAGAGGATCAACAATTTGCTGTGGAGCAGAAACGTGTCGGTAGTAATTACTTCAATTTGACATTGAAAACTAATGCATACAGTCAGCAAAGTTTTATATATTATAGCTATACATTAACATAGTGCCAAAATACAAATAAGGAAACCGATGTACGGTGAACAGTTAAGTAAATTAAAAATGACTGCACAAGACACCTGTGACGCTTACACGAGCAATTTTAGGAAATTGCCGATCTATGTGGCACAATTTACTGCAGACCAATAACGTACATTTCGCCGTGAGGTCGACGCTGAACTGGGACGTTGCGCAGTGTTGATTGGTAGTTACTGATGTTTCGGGACATCCTATCGGTCCCTTCTTCAGGGGTCCAGCAGTTTTCTTGGGCTATCAAAAACTTTACGTTCTTTTATGTGTTTCGCACAAACCTGAGAAAACCAGCCATTACTTCCCCATGCAGTATTAAGTAGTTGGTTCTTATAATCGAAACGAAGCGCGTTTACTGCAGGTTTTGAAATGAATCTTTAATACAGTTCAGGGTAATCTTAGATGAATTAAGGCAACAGCTTATATCTTAAAGGCTAAAGTAATCTATAATAGGTATTCTGCACGCGCACGCTGGCGACACCCAGCCGGTGCCGAAACGTCTGGGAGCAACATTGCACCTACATTATTTCACCATAACATACTGTATACCGTAATTGTGTTGATTGCAGAGTATTATTCTGTACAGTGTCTTCAAAAATGACCGACAAAAAAGAAAAGAATTTTAAATATGTAGTCGTCAGTGTTGTGGCTGAATTTGAACACAGTTCCAAGTGCCAAAAACACATTTTCAACCACAACACAGATTATATTCCAAACGTCAGTCCTTATGTCTCGCTGCCAAGCAAGCAAACACAAATTCTTTATACAAGAACGACAAACTGTTTGTGTCAGTGTTGCCAACCACTGTACGTTTCAAAGTTTCGTATGTCTGCATGGAAACCTGCATTCAGTAGCAGCTGGGTTCCAGGCACAGCGACCTGCTACTTGATCCTACACCTACCAATAAAATCTGAGATATATCTTTCCACAAACCCCTTTTCGATTTTACAGTCCCACGTGGGATTTAAAAGTCAATAACAGAGGAAAAGGATGTGAAATTCTGTAGTCTGTACTGTACACTTCGATACCCAGACGTGCTAACCTATATGACAGTCTGCTTCATTGACAGCAGGTCAACAAGGACAGTTTCGACACACACCTTTTAGGAACCCGCTTGTTAACGCACATCGTTTGGCACAGCGACACGTGTGCTAAAACAAGAAGCAGCATATTCTAATTTGTTACTGTCAGGCACACACTGGTGATAGAATTGCGAGTTTATATGTGGGCCGGGATAGCTCAGTCGGTGTAGCGACTCACTGCGGGCTGGACGGTCCGGGAATTGAATCCTGGTGGGGGCGAGATTTTCCGCACCGGTCCAGACCGGCCCTGGGGCCCACCCCACCTCCTATAAGATTGGAACCGGGTCATTTCTGGGGGTAAAGCGGCCAGGGCGTGGCGTTGACAACCCCACCCATTTATGGTCGAGTTTAAAGAAAGAGTAGAGCTATACCTCTACTCCCCCTCTGGGCCTTCGTAGCCTGTTTTAGGGTGAAACTTACTTTGTACTTTATTAGAAATCTATATATAAGGGAACACTCACAGAGTAAAACGACAAACGTATTACAGGCTTTAACCTTTTGGCGCCGGAATAATTTTTTTAATTTTAGCACACCCTGTATATAAAATGTGAATAATACAGGAACCAAATAAGTTAGAATTATGAAACAAACTGCATTTTGAATAGAAAAAAACGGAGAGTATATACCATGTTTAAAATATTCAGTACCTACATTAGTTGAATAACTATATAAAATGCAACTTTAGAGGTTAGCGGTGCGGTACGACCACTATAGTTGACATTAGGCGTCGAAAGGTTAATAAACGTTTACTGCGCATGACCGAAGGTACTGCTCCCACACAAAACAACCTGATCGCTACAGCTGGCATGGAGACACACCAGAAAGCCCACGTCTACCTACAGAAATCCGCACTACGGTACAATAAAAGTACCCTACATAAGGAAACCCTCATTGTGTAAGTCTTATTGATTTAGTAAGTCCAGCCTCTTTCCAGGTGCTACTTAAATCAATATACCACCCACCAGTCAATATTTATACCTCAGGTTAGACATGTAAAATCAAAAAATACTAGGGGCAACGTAACATTAGAGGAGGCTTACAATTCAGGAGCGATACTTCACAGCTAGAACACCCTTATGGAGCACAAATTTCTACGCAAAACAAACAGCTGCAACTAGAACTGATTTTAATTTCAAAATATTTTAACCATGAAATTAGCAATGAGGCACACAGCTCCGTCATACCGCCCAGCTTAGAATATTATGCTCCTCATGCAACAAGATCATGTGACTTTATTACACATTTTATATATTGGTTTTAATTAATTACAGCCTGAGAATTGCGTATAATTAGCCCAAAAATGTATTTGTATGAGCTGTCTTTATAAATAAACTGGCTGTGACTGAATGCAAACTGTTGCCATGTTGATACTGCGCACAATGGAATGAACAATACGAAGTTAGAAAGGTGTCTGGTATTTGCAAATCTGTGTATAAAAAAACGATATCCCAAGGTGTCTGCAGCTTTTCAAAACAAAATATTGCAGATGCCGTCAGCGGTCCTCAGGGCTGCCCGACGAGAAAGCTAGTCAGGGAAACCAATCCTGCACAGTCTTGTGTCCCACCTATACAAAAATCTCACAACACTCAATGATAAAAACCATGTGCTATCCGTAAACAATCGTCCATCAACTCACAGAACTCCAGGTATAATTGGAAAATGAACGGTGGTGAAAAAATGGGAAGATGAAGAGGGTGGAAAGAGAAGAAATGCGACAAAGGAGTCACGGAGTAGCTACTGGCACTCCACATCGCCAACTTACTTACTTACTCCATGCTGCAGAGTCCTTCTTGAGAAGCTAACTGGTTTGCAGCTAGTCAAGAAATTCCCCGCATTTTATGGAACCCGAAGGTTCATTACCGCACTCACAAGCGTCCGCCACCTGTCCCTATCCTGCGCCAACCCAATCCAGTCCATATACCCACAACCCACATCCTGGAGATCCATCCTAATATTATCCACACATCTACGCCTAGGTCTCCCCAGTGGTCTCTTTCCCTCCGGTTTCCCCACCAAGACCCTATACGCCCCCCTCTCCTCCTCCATACACGCCACATGCCCTGCCCATCTCATTCTTCTCGATTTTATCACCCGCAAAATATTGGGTGAGGAGTACAGATCACTTAGCTCCTCGTTATGCAGTCTCCTCCATTCCCCCGTTACGTCGTCCCTCCTAGGTCCAAATATTCTCCTCAACACCATATTCTCAAACAACCTCAGCTTCCTTTCTTCCCTCAATGTCAGCGACCAAGCTTCACACCCATACAAAGCAACAGGCAAGATTATAGTTCTATATATCTTAATCTTTAATTTCCTGGACAGCAACCTGGAAGACAAAAGATTCTGCACCGAATGATAGCAAGCATTTCCTGACCGCAATCTACTCTTTATTTCTTCCCGAATATAATTTTGGATTGTTAAAGTTGTTCCTAAATATTTAAAATCTTCCACCCTCTCGAAGGTAATATTATCAATACTCACACTGTGATTTTGTCCTGCATTCTGATCTCGAGACATGACCATGTACTTTGTTTTATCAGCACTTACTTCCAGTCCAATCTCCTTAGTAGCAGCTACTAAAGCTTCTGCGTTTTCCTTTAAAGTATGTATACCTCCTCCCAGTATATTAACATCATCGGCATAAGCCAGAAGCTGATGTGTACCATTTAGTTTCAAGCCATCCTGGT
>Ga0131853_10010230_pt1 | contig 17162 bp, 13 predicted proteins | sample TergutLab28metaG_FD_92764 | JGI IMG/M metagenome (GOLD analysis project Ga0131853, IMG submission 92764) | Labiotermes labralis P1 segment gut microbial communities from Petit-Saut dam, French Guiana - Lab288 P1 (version 2) (version 2) | ecosystem: Host-associated > Arthropoda: Insects >... | reverse complement strand
GAGGTGTATCCATGCGGAAAATAAACTCTCTGGAAGAGCTGAATATACCGCCTAACTATAAGGCGTTTATTTTGTATTTTCTTTCTAATGTTTCAAAGGTTGAAGATATATCAAGAGTTATTTTGTTTGGCAGTTGTGCTAAAGGCGAAGTAAGAGACAGAAGCGACATAGATATACTTGTTGTAACAGACAGGGAAATAACTCTTGATGAAGAATGTTATATTATGAGTGACTGCCCACCAAACGGTGATAATGATTGCTATGTACCATCTGACATAATAGTGAATCCTATCAGTAGTTACAATAGATTCAAAGACACTTTTGGCATGTTACAAAAAGCTGTTGAGCGTGAGGGAGTTGATTTAAGTGAACTATTACGACAATGCAGTTGAGGCACATGAAGTCGCAGAACTCTTATATAAGAGTAGTAAGTATCGTTTTTCTATATATAGTTCTTGTTTAGCAATGGAACTGTACCTCAAATCAAGGTTACAACTTGTGGATGACTGGGAAAAGTATGAGTTTTCCCATGACATAATCAATATTTACCGCCATCTTACAAAACGCTTTACATCTAGCAAGGATTTATTAAAGAGTGTTACGCTAGGTAGGAAATACTTCAATGAATCTCGCTATCCACATGGAGATATAGAAGCATATACAAAAGAGTTTGCACAAGAATTTCTTGACCACCTAGCAGACATCAGAAATTATGTTGACAATGAGTGTGTTGCTACGCTAGATGATTTGAAAAATAGGTTTAAGGGTGGCTGATTCTGTTTCTTTCGTCCAGTTTGTTGGCGGTGTTTTGTAAATACATCGTTTTCTTAATACTTTTGACGATTATATTTGTACTAGTGCCGATTTTTGATGCCACAGGCGTATTGGATGGAAAAGCTGAGCAGAAAAAGTAAAATGCTCAAAAAAATTTATATAAACGGAGATAGATATGAACAAAATTATTTCATACACACTTTTTGCAACCGGTTTGATTTTAGTTGGCATGTCAGGATTCTACATCTTACAAATAGTCCGCCTAAACCTTTGGGAAGATGTGATTTTTAGGATTGTTAGTGTAATGGCATTTATTGGTGGTGGCGTTTTTATTGGTTTGAGTAGGATTTTGATAAATCAAAACGAAATCATTCAATGGTTGCAAAAATTAAGCAAAGATAAAATGGATGCATGATAACGCTGTATCCATTTTTTATTTTGAATTTCACACTCTACTGCCACCTTGAATAAAATAGATAAATTTAACAATATTTAATATGTATGAAAAATATTAAAAGCAACCTAAAACAGTTGCTTGTCCAGTTATCACCCATATTGCGTTGACAACAAATTAAATGTGCATTACAATCAACTTCGTCAACCTAAATAGGTTGCTTGTCCAAAAAGCAACCTTAAATGGTTGCTACACGAATAACAAAAAGAAGATGTGTCAATAATAAAAAATAAATAAGGTGAGATTATGCCTAATAAAGAAAAGTATTGCGCAGTTATAGCTGATATGATAAGCTCGACAAAGATTAGTATACAAGAACGTACTAAACTTCAGAGGCATCTTGAAGAAGCTATGAGTAACTATAATGCCAAATATGAAAGCTCGATTGAAGCAAAAATTGACTTTAGCAGCGGTGACCAAATACAAGCATTATTTAATAATGCTCAAAATGCATATATTTTTGCATGTGATTTTCGTGAGGCACTGTTTCCTGTTGAATTTAGGATTGGTTTGGGTATTGGAGACTGGTCGATAAAATTTCCTGGTAAAAATACAAATATGCAAGATGGGTCATCATACCATAATGCTCGCAAAGCTTTTGAGTATGCACATATGTTTAATAAAAAAATGATACTGCACTCGGGCAGCGAAATGGACGCATATGTTAATGTTCTTATTGAGCAAGAAAGTGCTATTTTCAGTTCGCAATCGGCAGGGCAAAAAGAAGTGTTTGCAGAATATAAAGAAATTTATCCAATTTGCCCAACTATAAAAAAAGAGCATGATGTAGCATCAATATGCATTGACAAAGGTAATCAAAAAGCTATTGCAGAAAAATTGGGCACAAGTCGTCAAAATATAAGCAAGCATATACAGGCAGGTTCTATTTACGGTCAACGGGACTTACAAGGAGCTATCATTCTTTTCCTATCAAATATCCTGTAACAAAAAAGGAAAAGTGTGAAAAAAACTCAAGGGGGCAATAATAAATGATTTTTTTATTACTTTTACTAGCCCATTTTATTGCTGATTTCATGCTTCAAGATGCAGCTATGGCAAATACAAAATTAAAAAGCCGCAAGGTTTTATTTAAACATTGTTTAATTTATTTAGTCGTGATTACATTAGTAGTTAGTCTTTATGGAAACGTAGTACAGGTTGTATTGTTTTCTTTGTTTATTGTAGTATCACATTTTGTTGTTGATGCTGTTAGAATAATGATTCAAAATAAGTTTTCAAGGTCAAAAAAGTTAGAGTTTAATTTGTTCATAGTCGACCAGTTTATTCACATTACGATTTTATTTGTTGTGTCATTTTTTATACAGGAAAAAAACTTTATTGGACAATTTATAAGTGATATTAATTATACATATTTAAACATCAATCTTTTTACAGCAGTAGTTATAGCCACTGCATATGTTATCTGCCTTCAACCAACCGGTGTATTAATAAAAAAAATTTTTATGCGCATCGGACATCAAGAATTTGATAATGAAGAAGAGAACAAGAGTGGATTTTTAATTGGGGTGCTGGAACGCATTTGTATCCTCACGCTTGCAATACTTGGTCAATTTACAGCTATTTCATTTGTTGTAGCTGCTAAATCACTTGCAAGAATTAAACAACTGGAGGATAAGGATTTTGCTGAAAAATACCTTGTCGGTACATTACTAAGTGTAGTAGTTGCATTGATTTGCGGTATCGCTGTCCAAAAGATATTGTCTTTATAACTACTGCTCAACAAATCCTGTTGCACGAACTAACAAGGTATGATAAAATTCTTACAAGACCAGCTTTACAAAAAAAATCAATAAAAAAAATCGCAAGCTCATGAAAGTGTGGGGACACAATCATGAGGAATGTAGATGTCATTGACCACACCTACAAACACAGGGGAAACCCTGCCAAGCGATACTCACAAGTATACAAGATAACCATCTTAGTTTCAAGTCCGGGTTTTGCAGCCTCCGGGGCAAAGATTCGGGATAGGTGTTTTGTTAAATTTACTATGGGTGTCGTGGTGTTTATTTTGCCAATAAATAATTGTGGCGTGTGGATGAATAACGTTTTTCGTTTTCATTTATACGCCTTTTGTATTGCTGGTCTATTTTTTTAAAATAGTGAGGTTTTAAGCAGACATGGAAAACAAATTAAAGTTTATAGATTTATTCTCCGGCATTGGTGGTTTTAGAATCGCTGCTGAATCACTGGGAATGGAATGTGTATTTTCATCAGAAATAGATAAACATGCATCAGAAGTTTACCTCAAAAACTTTGGCGAGTATCCCTCCGGGGATATAACAAAAATTGATAGCGCATTAATACCTGATTTTGATGTACTTTTTGCAGGCTTCCCCTGCCAGCCTTTTAGTTATGCAGGTGCACTAAAGGGGTTTGAAGATGAAACAAGAGGTACACTATTTTTTGATGCACTGTGGATTATAAAAGAAAAAAAGCCAAAAATGTTTCTTTTAGAAAATGTAAAAGGTCTAAAGTCACATAATAAAGGCAAAACCTTAGAAATCATAACCAGACAGCTAAAAAAAGCAGGATATGATATCCACACAGCTATATTAAACAGTTTAGACTTTGGTGTCCCCCAATCAAGAGAGCGTTGGTATTGTGTTGGGTTTTTAACACCTACAGACTTTTCGTTTCCCGACCCCAAAAAAGAATATGTAACAATCAAAAGCATAATCGACCCAAGTGAAAACTCAAACCCAAAACTTAAACTATCTGATTATGAAATTGAAAGAATAAGACATCATTTTGCAAACTGCCCATTAGAATCAAATGTACAAATAAGAGTAGAGCATGACAGCTCAAAGTACGACGAAAATACTAAAAAAGGAAGGCACGGAATATTTTCATTTTTAAAAAATGATAAGTCATTACGTTTTCATGTAGGAGACTATGCAAAAACTCAAATACAAGAGGCATATTATTGCAACTTAGATAGTTATACCCCATCAATTATTGCTGCACGTGCACCAAAACTTTGGGATTTAGAGCGGCACTTGTCAGACCGTGAGTGTGCAAGACTACAAGGTTTCCCCGAGGACTTTATACTAGCACCATCATCTACACAAGCAAAAAAACAGCTAGGTAACGCAGTTACTGTAACTGTTGTTGTTGAAATAATAAAGGAAATGTTATCATCAACAACTAAAAAACATTAAATGTTTCCCTTATATCTTTAATAAGCTGTTTATTGCGCCTATGAATTTCCACAGAAAAATCTATCCCAAAAACAAATAAATTTACCTCACGCAAAGAATCAATGCTTACTTTTGTAGGCATTATTTTTTTGTAAGCCGGATAAATTAATCCGCCATACGAGGCATCAAGGCTGCTTGAGTAAAAAATAATTTGGTATAAGTCGGACAAGCTGCCAATGTCACTCAAGCTGCTGATATCTTTATTTTTAACATCAATAACTGCAAGTGAAACGTTTAAGTCATTGTTGTACTCGATAAGTACATCCGGCTGATATGATTTTTCTATAGTCTCTCCATCAAGAGTAAACTGTCCAATTTTTTTTGGTTTATTCCACTTAGTCACATCTGCACGAAGCCCGTCTTTTAAGACTTTTCGTGCATAGTTTTCAAATATTGAATTTGAGTTTACAAGATATGATGAGCTTGTGGTTTCATGCTTACGGAAATTAATTTTTAAGTCATCAAGTATTTTTTTGGCAAGCCCCAAGGCTTTGGAGTAATAAACATTAACAAAACTATGTTTGAATTTAAGCTCTTCCCACATTATTTGTAAATTGGAACTGTCAGCGTCTACTTGTTCAAAATATGGATTTATTATTGAAGGTAGTTTTGACCGGCTTGAATTACCTTCGATAATCTTTACTTTATCTAACGCCAATTTTATTATTTTGTTTGCAGTTGTGTTTACCCCGTGGACTTCGTACTCTATAGGCAATTTATCTTGAAATAAATTTAAGGGTGTTATCTCATGAGCAAGTATCTTACCATGTACAAGGCTTGTTTCTTCCCTGTTTTTAGTAAACTCACCTTCAACACCGGCTGTAACTAAATCAAGCACCGTATTTAAAAACAATGCAATTAAACTTTCTTGGACACCAAAGCCTTTGTTTTCGTCAAGCAAACTTAAAACTTTTTCGTCAAGAAGCCCTTCATTATATAGCTGCATTTCAAAATAATGGTTGATTGTTAAATTATTAATCCTTGGGTTTATGTTTATAACTAAATCATCAATTTTTAGGCTTCCAACAATATATCTGCCAAAAGTTAAATTTTTGCCTTCTTTTTGCAGGGGCAAGTTTTTATTTTTGCTAACAAAATCATTTACTGCATTTTCATATTTATCCGGGATAAACAATGATGCGTTTTCAGATATATTAACTATCATCTAGTTTACATACTCCAAAATAGCGTTTAAAAAATCCTCGCCTGTAAGCTGCTTTGTTAGCCGCTTCCCTAAAATATTGATAATTAAATCATGATTATTGTTGCAATAGTCCTCGATTATAGGCAGTACTACATAGTTAAAAATTTCTTCAAAATCACTTGTATCCCATACAAACAAGTCTTTTACGCTGTCAAACACATATTCTTTTAAAAATATTGCATGACCAACAACCATTTCCTTGTTGTTTAGCGTTTCAAAGAGTGACAGGTTTATTTTACGGAGTAAGTCCGAAATAGAAAATGCATTTGATGATATTCTTACTTTATTTTCAAGTACGCCATAATCAACACCGCAGTATATTTGAAAAAACCTTCGTTTAATTGCATAGTCAATCCTTCCAACAGTCCTGTCTGTTGTATTCATTGTCCCAATTATTTTTAGGTTTTTTGGTAGTGAATATTCTGTTTCTTCTTCATTAAATGTAAGCAGTAATTTTTCGCCTCTGTCCAAGAGTTGAATCATTTCGCCAAAAACCTGGCTGATGTTTGCACGGTTGATTTCTTCTATAACCAAAAGATATTCTTTTTGTACTCCATTTTTTACATCATCGTTTATTCTATCAAGCAGTTCAATTAACTTCCCTTTTTTGTCCACAAGTGTCCCATTTTGCAGGTTTTTTCCGCCTATAAAATCTTGATATGAATATTGTGGGTGAAATTGAACTCTTGTTGTTTCATCAAAATGTTTTGATAGTTCATTTGCAAGGTATGATTTTGAAGTGCCGGGAGGACCCATTAAAATAAGCTGCTGTACTTTTTTTAATACTTTTAAATAATGGTCTGAATTTTTTAAACCTGAATTATTTAAAGTTTTTGCAAATCTCATTGGCACTTTATCAAGCTGGTTTAAAATATCGTTGTCGAGATTTTTATTATTGTCTAACCATTTTGTATCCTTTTCAGGGTTTCCAATTAAGCTTCTAACAAAGTGTGAGTCTGTTATCATATTTGAATAGGTTGGTGACGTAGGGCTTAAAGTTTTAAAAAGTTTTATTTTTTCTTCATCAGATATTCTAAAAAGGTCATTAAAATTTTTGATTATTTCAGATAACGCAAGCTCTTTATGAAGAGCATGGAATTTTAATATCCACACGCTTATTGCTTCAATTGGAAACTTATTGTCCAAGTCGTCAAAAAAGTTTAAGTAATTGGTTGTTAGTTTTATTGTTGTATTAGAATTTGGGTCTTTAGATATGATATTGTGCCACTGTCCGCCACCCCCGGTTATGTTGTTTTTAACTCTTGCACCGGCTACTTGATACAAGGCTTCCGTAGGTGAGTTTGTCAGCCATTTTTGCATAGCAAAGGGGTTAATAAAATTAAATTTTTCCTTTACATAATCTTCACTAATATATAGGTAACTAAGCAGCCTCATTGCTTCATTAATTTTTTTCTTTACTATATCGTTGTCTAGGTCTATATATTCATGTTGTGATATACCTGCGTATTTTATAAGCAGCAAATGAAATAATTCACTTGCCTTGTTATAAGAATTTGCTGTTAGCTGATTGTAGCTATCTTTTATTGTGTTTTCGCTTAAAAAATAATCCATGTTTACCTCCTTCATATTTATTTTCATTTTAACAGGACAAAAGCTAATAAAACAAGTGCAGTTTTTCAAAAAGTGTGATATTATAACAAAGTAACTATCCTGGGGGGGAGAACTACAGATGCGAAGTACCCCCTACATATTTTGGAGGAAAAAATGAAAAAAGTAAGACAGTTGACCGCTTTTTTGCTGATTGCGGTTTTATTGCTTATGCCTTTGACGGCATTTGCAGGGGAAGCCTATGATGAGACAGGCTATGAAGAAGTTTCACTTGTTGAGGTGCTTGAGCTTTTCCGTACAATTGACGGAGTCGAATTTTCTCAACTTCGTGGTATGCTAAATGCATTTGGTCTTGATGTATCATGGGACAGGAATCTTCAAGCTGTAGTTGTTTCATTTGATGATTTTGGAACATCAGAGGTTGTTTTTGTAGAAGAAGTTGGCGGGTTTATTGAAGATGGTATCTCATGGGTACCTACAGATTACTTAAACTTTGTTCTTTTGCCGGCACTCTTTACACCACCGGTTGTACCTCGTGTTGAGCCAATCAACCCAAACCTTTGGAATGTAGAAAACTTTGAAGAAGTAAGAGAAGCATCATTTTCAACAGAGCTTGAACATGGTGAAATTGCTTTAGAGTTTACCCGCTACATGAGCAACAACATTGGCGCACGCTCAGCATTCACATACCGTGAACTTGATGCAGCTATTTGGATTGTTGAAGAGCTTCTTGCAATGGGTTATGATTTTGCTGACATCGAAATTCAAGAGTTTAGTTACTGGGATGTCCGTGAAAACGGAGTCGACAGCTTCGCACCATTTATGTGGATGGGCTGGGGTCATAGTTATGTAGTTGGACCATATACAGACTATTTGAGAGAAGACAGACTAACCCAAAACGTTGTTTTAACAGTGCCGGGTGTAAGCGACCAAGTTATTGTTGTTGGCGCACACTACGACTCACCACCATATGCAAGTGCAAGTGATAATGCGTCAGGAACAGCACTACTACTCGAAAGCGCACAAAGGATGCTTGAACTTGATAACTATTATACAATCGTTTATGTATTTTTTGCTGCCGAAGAAGTTGGACTGCTGGGTGCAACTTGGTATCTCGACTCACTTTCGCAAGTTGAACGTGACAATATTTTAATGATGGTTAATGCGGACGTATTAATCGAAGGTCCATTTGTTATTTATGGTGCAGGCGCAATGCCAAGAGTTGATGAAGCTGATATTGACGTGCTTATTGACCAAATAGTTTATAGCATGATGGACAATTTTGCAGATATGTTTGAATCTCTTATGAGTGAAGTTTTAGAGGAAGGACTTGACCCAATTGAGTTTCTTGGTTTTGACACACTTGAGGGGCTTGTAGAGTTTTATATAACAATTCTACTTGATGGGGGAGTAGAAACAGTTACTATAATTGCTGGTGAGTTAGGTATAATTGGACCATATATTAGTGAAGTCGCAGCACAAGTTAGTGAAATAGCAGCAGAGCTTACAGTAAACAACAATTTTGAACTTATATCAATTCCAGAAGCTGTTGCGTTTCCAACAGATTCGCTTGTTTTCCTTTTTGATGGATTTACAGTTGTAAATCTTGTTGGTCTTGAATACATCAATGCACCGTCTCTTACACCGGGGCTTGTTGCACAACTTACAAGACTTGGTACAGGTTTTGACCATGAAGAATATGGTTTTCTTACAGCAACAATCCTTCACACCCCACTCGACGAATTTTACTTCATTGAAGAAACATGGCCTGGAATGATGCTTGCAAACCTCCATGCACTGGGGTTATTCCTTGAAGCAATTTTAACAAGCACATTTAACTAATTAGTACAGCCTATAATAAATAAAAAAAGCCGATTGCATTTAACTTGCAATCGGCTTTTTTTATTACTTAGGCAATTGTATTTTACTCAAAGCCTTAATATTAACATTTTGCTGCGCCTGTTTATTTTCAACTTGAATTTGTTCATGAACTTCCTTACGGTGTACGGGGATATTTTTTGGAGCAATAACTCCAAGTCGGACTTGCTCACCGGTTACTCCAAGGACAACAATTTCTATGTTGTCACCCACCATAATTGACTCACCTTTTTTACGAGTCAGTGCCAGCATTTTTTACCTTCTTTACTTTGCGCTCAAGCTCTTCAAAAATCATGTAGCGAATTGGATAGTCATCATTGGCGCAAATGACCTGCTTGCCAAGTCCTGTTACATTGTTTATTACAACCGGTGCTCTAAGGTTTACACGCATTTGCCTCAAATAGTCCGGGATTACAACAATATTGTAAATAACCAAAGAACCCTCGGGCATTTCTCCAAGCTCTTTAAGTTCTTCCGCATCAACTTGTGGGTCATAGTCTGGGAGGGATTTGTATACATCCATTAAAGTAAATGCAACTTCCCCATTGTCTATTGATTGAAGCCAAAAAAATGTTTCTTCATTTTCATTTTCAGACATGAGTAAAAAATTTGTGTCATCTGGGAAACCCGGAATACCATGCGGAAACTTGATTATTTTAGCTGGGTCGTACTCGATTTCACCAAAGTGTATTGTTCTTAGCTTTTCCATTGTAAGTGCTCCTTACCTCATAAAGTTTGCGAGTGACATCTGCACAACACCGGAGTTTGCACGAAGTGACGCAAGAAACGCTGCTTCGGCAGACATTCTTAGGATTGTTGCACGGATTAAGTCGGTGTCTTCATTATCACTCATTAATCTATTATATGCAACCTCGTCCTGCTCTAATCTATCTTGTATTAGGTCAAGGCGAACCATTCTTGTGCCAAGTAAGGTTTGCTCACGAGTTGATTGGTCTGCGTGGCGGTCAATAAGGAAAAGCATGTTGTCAAATTGGGCAAAAAGTGCAGCTACAGCAAGAGATTCCTCTGCAATTAATGCATCATTTACCGCATTTGTAAGCCCTGCGCTTCCATCTTCATCACGGTAGCCCAAATTGTAGAAATGTTGCTCTAGTTGGGATCTTGGTGTGATTTGGATAGAGTCCGCAAATTCAAACAAACGACGGAAATCACCAAACATTTTATCTGTTAAAAGATTTTTTGCCAAAGAGTTTACAGTAACCAGTGTTCGGGTTGAAAACTCGTACTGTATGTCTTGGTTGTGCATATCAAAGGAATGGTTTCGGTCAACTGTTTCAAGGGGAATGTGGATTCCTCCTCTATTGTTAGCATCAACAAATGGAGTATGCGCCCTTACAAGCTGAACGCCTTGGATACGCAAGTCGTTTTTAATGTGGTCAACACCTTCCGGCAATAGTTGACCGGCTGGGTTTCCTAAACCGGTAAAAGGGTCGGGTGGAGAGTTTGGAATTGGCGGTGTGACAGGTGGTGTCTGCGGTCTTAGGTTTGAAACACTATATGTTACAGATATATCGCTTGCGGATTCAAATAAATGTGCAGGAACACGTACAGTTCCGTTTGGCAGCAATACTGCTCCGGCAGGTAATTGAGGCCGAAGGTCTTCCGCAGAATCAGTAAAACGCCAGTTCCCACTATTTACCGGAACTTCAACCTGCCCGGCAAAGTCCGGAAGATATGCAAGTTCAAATAAAAAGTAAGCAGGGGCAGTTCCTGGTGGTGCATTGGTTACTCCGTCAGCCAAAAGTCCTGTTCCGCTTGCACGTGAAAAATATTGTGTAAGCCTGTGAACCGTGTTTGCCGCAGTAGACCCAGGGCTACCAATGCTTGACCAATCCGGCACACTTGTATCTGTTATTTTACGGCTTGTAAAGTATACAGCAGGGTTTAAGTCACCCCGTCTAAATCCTTGTTTTTCAAAAGTTACACTAACACCTTCACGAGGGAAGTTGTTTGCAGTTGTTCCATGCATTACAAGCTCGCCAGTTTCCGCAACAAGATGAATAACCGGTGTATCTAAAGTAGTTGGAGGTGTTGTTTGAGGGTTAGGCAAAGGAATCGGGTTTCCGTTGTCATCACGAAGGTCACCAAATGTTTGAGGCGGGATATATGCTTGTGGGTCATTTATACTCACTTTTCTTACATGAAACCCGGGGATATGGATTCCGGCAGGTGCATCAACATGCCTAAGGAAAGCTGTAATTGGTGGGCTTGCGGCAGTACCTGCCGGACGCAAATCCTCGGTACTAATTTCTGCATATGCAAGTTTTAATACACTGATGTCATGAACAACAGCTTGCATAATATTACTTGGTGTACCACCTGGATTTGATGGGTTTACTGTAGTATAAATCCTCTGGAAAGACCTCTCACGTGATACATCAGATAAATTAAAATGCTGGGTAATTACAAACCTGTAGTTGTTATCAGTTACAAAAGTTGGAGGCTGGTCTGTCCTAAAGCCGGAAAACAAGTGCTGTCCGTTAAACGTATGGTTTACAGAAGTACCAATTTCCTCAAAAAGAGAACGCATTTGAGCTATAATCGTTTGTTTTTGGGAAAGTGTGTTTGTATCGTTTGCTCCGGTAACTGCAAGGTTTCTTATTTCCCTAAGCAAAGTTTGATTTATATTTGTAAAAGTTGATTCTGTAACATTCATCCAAGACATACCTTGGTCAACAAGACGACGGAACTGCTCGTTTTCATGGACAGAAGTTCTAAACTGCAAAGCACGGCTGGCAACCAGCGGGTTGTCTGATGGACGGCTTGCACGTTTTCCTGTTTCAATTTGTCTTATTATTTGGTCGAGTTGACGCATATTGCGGTTTACATGCATGAGGGTTGTGTTTGTCATCATTGCATTTGTCATTCTCATAAAAACACCTACCTGTTAATAAAATCAGCAAGAGAAAGTTGTGTTGCACGTGAAATTGCAAAAAGTGCGTTGTTAAATGCTGCCTCTGCTCCATCTTTGCGGACAATTGTCCCTGCAATATCTGTATCAATTGTTTCGCTTAGCAGGGCAGTGTATGAAATTTCGTCTTCTTCAAGCCGTATACGAATCATGTCTGTACGCATCATGCGGCTACCCAAGTTAGTTTGTTCACGTTGGGCATCTGCCATGTAGCGGGTTACTGATTCAAGCATGTTGTTTATCCTGTCATGCATCATACCTGCAAAAATTGTGTTTTCATCTGATTCAAAACGCACAATTGCAGAAGTTAAGTCATCACCTGTATAAGTCGCACCATAAAACTCACGAAGGACTGCTGAGTCTGTTGACACAAGCGAGTCTGCAAAATCTATGAGTCTCCTTAAATCCGCCACAAGTTTATCTGTTATAACATTACTTGCGTGGGAGTTTATGGTGATGTGCGAACGAGCAGAAATTTCAAGTTCAATACTTTCAGATGCAGCATGAAAAGCCGCTGGCGGGTTTGTGGACATATCCCACGAAGGGAAATAGATTCTGGGGTTTAAATCGCCTTCACGAAGCCCGTTTACCTCATAAGTGACACTAATTTCACCGCTTGCAAAAAACTGTTGACGCACTTCGTCACTCATTACGAGTTCACCGGTGTCACGGATAAAATGGATTACTGGATTTGACGCTGCATCAAAATCTTCTGGAATATAAGCGTCTGGGTCTGTAGAATTTCGTTCTAAAATTGTAAAGCCGCTAAATCCATTTACAGAAATTCCAAGGTCAGGCACACCGGCTGGCGTTGTATTTGCAAAATTAAGAGTAGTAATATCATTATTTGCAAAAGGCAATTTCATTATGTGTACGCCTTCAAAAGTTACTGGGCGTGTTGTTGGGTTTGGTCTGTGGAATGCAATTGTTGTTTCAATATCATGAAGCTGGAAAGTTTGTTGTACTACATAGTTTGCGTTACGGTTATCCTGCCTTAAAACAGGCGGTTGGTCTGTATGAAAGCCGGAAAAAACATATCTTCCCATGTATGTTTGATTCATTTCTACTTCGGTAAGTTGGTACAAAAATTGACGCATTTCCTCAATCATTGCACGCTGGTCTTCGATATGGTTTGTACCTGTTTGGGCTGCTTCTACAAGACGAGTGTATAAACGCTGCATTATTGATGGGTTTGAAGGTGTACCTGTGAGGATATTGTTAAAAGATGATTCTGTAACTTCCATCCATGCAAGTCCACGGTCTACGTTTGAAACAAACTGCTCGTTTTCCGATAAAATTGTACGGTAACGTAAAGCACGGTTAGCTCGCATTGGGTCGTCCGATGGACGTTGAATTTGTTTTGTACTTTCGATTTGCTGTACAAGATTGTTTAAATGACGAGCGTTCCGCCATATATTGTTCATAGATTTGTTAAAAACCATTGAATTTGTTATACGCATATTAATCAAATTCCTTTCAGTTCCCCCTAGAAGTTTCCTAAGCGATTTATTAGTGTGTCGTAAATTGAGTCAAGAACGTTTACAAGGCGTGATGAGGCTGTAAACAAGGTTTGGAAACGGACAAGGTTCATCATTTCTTCGTTTACGTCAACACCTTTTATGCTTAAACGGTGATTGTGTGTTTGCATAGAAATTTCTTCATATGATAAACGGAAATTGCTGGCTTGCTGGTTATCAACTGCCAAGTGGTTGCTTGTTGCTATAATAAAGTCCAAAAGTCTACCTTCACGGAAGAGAGTACGGTCGTTGCCTACCTGTAAGAAACCGTGAACTATATCGTTGTTTGCTTGCCCAATATCCGGGTTTGATGATGCCGCCAATAGATTTTGATTTTGTACAAGTGCTGGATTTACTTGGAAGTTGAAAGCATTTAAGTGCCTGTCGCACAAGGAGAATAAAGCATTTCCTGACCCATCACGGGCAACTGTGTATCCCTCTGGAAGCCCACCGGGAGTACCTGACATATCTACAGGTAAACCAGTAACAGGGTCGATTCCGTCAATTGGGACTTCAGACTCAAATCTTTCTTGAATAAAACGAGTACCATCTGGACGTTCTATTATCCAACGGCGTAAGCTGTGAGCCTGCTCAGCCCCAGTTTCACCATTTAATACAACGGCTGGTTGACCTGTCACCGGGTGGTCGAAAGTGAAAAACATTGTATTGTTGCTGTTTCCATACCCATCAAAGCCCCAAATGTGACCACTTGCACCGTTTATCGGTTGTAAGTCAACATTTAAACCTTCGTTTATCGAACGTGCAAAAGTACGAACAAGGTGGTTTAGTTGATTCATGTAAAATGGTATACCTTTAAAGCGGTTTGTGCTAAGGTCACGAGTTACAGGTCTGCCTGTTCCGGGGATAGCTGTAGCTGCCGGATCATTTAAAACACCTCTTGGCCATGTGCTGGGGTTTGTCAAATCAAATCCTGGTGGGGCATCTATTTGCATATCAGCGTTAGCCTGCCAAGCAGCCGGCCATGTTGACCTATCCAGGGGGCTAAACGTGGCAGAAGGCCATGTCATGTGATTATTAATGTCAAAGCTAGGAGGAAAAGGTCCTCTTACAGACGGGATAAAAGTTGGAGGCCAAGTATTTGGGTTGTTTGGGATAAAAGGTCCGCCAAGTACATATTCATGAGCAGTAGAAAAACCATTGTTACCATCACGAACTTCAATAAGCCCACGAAGCTGTCCGCCAAGTGTTTGGCTATAGATATTAAACTCAACGTTTGTAGCTGCAAAAAAGATATCGTAAAGCCCTGGTACATCCATTTCATTGCGACTTGGCCCGGAAAGTGGGTTTGTGTGGTCATTTCTTGCCACAACTTTTAAACGGTTAAACATATCATGGTTTATAAAATCGTTACCATCAATCATTACTGTAAGCCGTCTGTCAAAAGGATTTTCCGGTGGATTTGCAAAATTTCTTTCCTCTACTTGAACGTTTACATATTGGCTTAGCTCATCAATAAGCAAAGCTCGTTGGTCTCTTAAATCATTTGCGTTTGACCCGTCACGCTCAAAAATATTTATCTGTTCATTTAAACTGGCAATTTGACTGCCTAGGCTGTTTATTATGCTAACAACATCTGCAACTTCACGATTTATGTCTGCTTGTTGTGTTTGCAGTGTTTGAGCCTTATGGCGGATTTGCTCGGCAAGAGTATCCGCACCGGTTATTACACTTGTACGGAAGGTAGCGTCATTTGCATTTGTTGTTAAAGAACTTAGTCTCCCAAAAAAATCACCAAATGTCCTTAAAACACCAGCATCAGGAAGCTGATTAAATACCGTTTCAACAAAATTCAAATGAGTGTTTTGTACTTCAAAACGCCCATGAACTGCCCGCTGTCCCCAAAAGCGCATATCCAAAAATCTATCACGAATTTGGATAATTCCAGTAACTTGTGACCCGGTACCATACATACCACGACCGTCACGTAAGTTCATTGGATTACCGGCTCTTGCTTGTGCTACTTGACGTGAAAAGCCCGGAATTTCTGAATTTGCTATATTATGAGAAGTTACATTTAAGTTGGCTCTTGCTGTAAAAAGCCCACTTGAAGCAACATGAAAACCAAAAAATGATGAACGCATAAGCCTCTATGCCCCCCTTAAATTTATAATCCGGCTCTTCCGGTACGGTTTACTACTTGGTCAATCATCGAGTCAATAACATTTAAAACACGTGCAGCCGATTGGAAAGCAAACTGGAAACGAAGCATACTATTTAGTTCCTCGTCCATAGATACACCTTTTACTGATTGCCTTAAACTCTCTGCTTGTTGTGTTTGTACTGTTAATGCATTTACAAAGTTTTGAGCTTCACTAATTTCAGTAGCAATGTTTCCGGTGAAGCGGATATATGCATCTTGTACACTAAAGCGACGCTCCCCAATTGTTACTGAGTATGGGCTGTTTGGTGACATCCATATATTTTGAAGTTCCAGTAATAAACGGTTGTCATCTCTTGCACCGGAAAGTGAAAGTGCAAGTAAGTTGTGTCCATTAAGCTCTGTAAACTTTGGATTGATTTGAATATTATTTATTGTAAAAATTGTTGAAATGCTTGAAGAATCCTGGTTTGCAAATGGCCATGTAACATTTGATGCATCTGAGTTTCTTATGAAAAGCGGAATACCGGGGTTGCCGTTCATGTCCAGTGGTGGCGAATCAAATATGTATTCACGATTACCACGGACATCATAGCGTACAAGATTTCCGGTTAGTGCATCATTTATCATTGTTGCAACGCTGTTTACAATACGGTCAAGGTTCATTTGAACCCCCGGTATTTTTGCGTTTTGGATTGACCACTGCTGTATTTCCCAGTTATATTGCTGGCTCGTCCTAAATCGAACAACTTCTTGATGTGAAGGAATATCCTGTGTAATTGGTGCCAGATTATGACCGGCAAAATCTGCACCGTGCCATGCAACCACCCAGTTATCATGCCTGTTTATTGCTGCATCAAGTGCCGCTTGAGCAGTTTCAAGTGCTGCAAGTGCCGCTGTATGCTCAGCAGAACCGGGTGTAGCAGCCGCAACCCTAAGAGCTACATCGTCACGTACAGCCTCAGTTGCATTAACAATTCCCAAAAAATAAGCTTGCCTGTCAGCGGGTGCAGGAACACTTTCACTAAGCAAATTGCCCGGCACTGTCCCTCTTGCAACAAGAAGAGCCATAAGTTGACCGGAATCACTACGCAAAGCAGTATTTACGCTTATCGGAGTTGAATAATTCATAAAAGGAATAAAATTTTGAGGTGAAGTACTAGCCGATAAAATTTCCCTTGAGTTTGTAAATACAGGCTCAACAAAACCAAACTCGTCAGAAGTAAAGCGAAGCCCCAAACGATTAACAAAACCTTGAGAAAGTAAGGTATGACCACCGGAAATAAGTATTACATCACCATTATTGTCCCAAAATGTATCCAAAGGAACCATTTCGGAAAGCCTGTCAATTAACCTGTTTCTTTCGTCACGGAAGTCGTTTGCATTGTCTCCACTAGCTTCTGCCGCACGAATAATATCATTTAAGTCTGCAATACGCTGTACGTTTTCATTTATTTCTGCAACCATATTGCGTATTTGCCCGTCAAGATTATGTTG
>Ga0131853_10010229_pt1 | contig 17162 bp, 6 predicted proteins | sample TergutLab28metaG_FD_92764 | JGI IMG/M metagenome (GOLD analysis project Ga0131853, IMG submission 92764) | Labiotermes labralis P1 segment gut microbial communities from Petit-Saut dam, French Guiana - Lab288 P1 (version 2) (version 2) | ecosystem: Host-associated > Arthropoda: Insects >... | reverse complement strand
TACAGTCCTAACAACGCAACAATTACCCTGTGCCACATTGTATAGGCCTACAGTCCTAACAACGCAACAATGACCCTGTTCCACATTGTATAGGCCTACAGTCCTAACAACGCAACAATGACCCTGTGCCACATTGTATAGGCCTACAGTTCTAACAACGCAACAATGACCCTGTGTCACATTGTATAGGCCTACAGTCCTAACAACGCAACAATGACCCTGTTCCACATTGTATAGGCCTACAGTTCTAACAACGCAACAATGACCCTGTGTCACACTGCACTAAACGTACCTTAGGACCTGGCACAACAAATAATGAAGAGATATTAATATGCATGTTATCTGCTACACCGTCTAAAAAGGAATATCTATTGCTTAATCTTAACAAACTCTTAAAAGTAGGCCCAACTATGGGCTTATTTTCATGCATATGGGCACAGAGACAGGTGCGTATGATGAGAGGTACTAAGGGCAGTTGGCCCCGAGTTCCAGTATCACAAATCTGACATCTCCCCAACGGTATGATCACCTTGTAGGAATTCAATATTCCGTCACCGAAAGCTATTCTGATAAGCGAAATGATCAGCGGTTCCTTGTCAAAATCGGGTGACTATAAAATACGATACAGGTCAAAAGTTATTCCGAACCAGTCAATCAATCGACCAATCCTAAACTGACAACTTTCTGCTCTCTGATACTGACCACACCAATGACTATATTTCTTAGCGACAGATTCTTCAATGGGCTCACAATAAATAAAACGAACTAGAAACGCGAAAACTGTTTTCACAGCCACATATAACTAACCGTCACTCCGAACTCATAACAAACAAAAAATGAATAAGAATGTGGGTCCAGCGACGGAGTCATACAGGCTTAATTATTACTAATAAGTTTGCGGAGAGACATTACGCGGATGTTGTAGGCAACTTCACTACTTAACTTCCAGTAAAATTCTCCCGACCATAAACAGTCATAACCGCACGAAAATCCGACGTTTCGAAAGCATCTTCAACGTTCATTACCCGTGACAGAAGAAGAAAATGCCTGAACGTCGGAATAAAATTCAACCGCGCCATGACTTATACACCAGCGAGATATAGTGAACTGTCTCTCCGCGAGAATGCAGCTCCTAGGTTTGAATTCAGACGAAGGCAAAATTGTTATGCTTTGTATCACTGGAATCCACAAGAGCCATAAGCGGAAAATGAAGAGTTAGAACTGACGCATCAAATTTAGCCATTACAACATATGCAGATGATGTCCTTTGTACTCTTATCCATAATGCATGTCACTCATGACTAATTCACTTCTGACTAAAAGATATCATGCCAGTTTTCGGAAAGGGATGACATCAGTGCAACAGCGAAATCAGTTGGAACAATATTGGTTGACAAAGCTATCCGATAACATGGCCCCTATGGCCAGTTGTTGTTTGAGTGGTGTACATGCAAAGCAAAACGGAAACTGAGACGAATTATGTATTCATGATGCTAATGGAATAGGCCGTATTAAGACTGGTTACACTAGGCTTTCGACGAAGTTCATGCAGAGTCAGTGAGCCTGTCTTTGATTATGTTTATTGTTACTGAACACACAAATCAAAACCAGCATTAATAAGGCAATGATTAATCATGTGAAACCCTTAAGAGTAACACAATATTCCGAGCGGATTTATCAGGAAAAGCTGACATTTATACCTGAGTAAACTCCCAGAAACTCACTGTATAAATGCCACATTTTTTTTAAAACCAACAAAATGCACTAATTAAATATACGGAAACAATTTTTTTTTTTTAAATACGGAATGTAAGACAACGCGCAGTAAGTGTAACATAAAATTCGCTGTATAAATATTTCTACACAGCAATAAATTAAGATAACTGTGTCACTTATTTTGTGACCACGTGTGAAAGTTAAGGTGCATTAAGCTAATCCTGGCCACACAGGCAGGCTAGTTACTTACACAACAAAAAGTAATATACACGAACGATGCAGGGGTAGCAACTACAGTGTAAACCCCTCATGATTTCTCCGTCATTTAACTCGTTCGTCATCCGATGATGGATATAATGATTAATACCAAAACTTGGAAAGTGCAGGTTCAAATACTGACTCAGATATTGGCTATACAAGATTACTCGGACCGCATCATTTGAAAGCAAAGAGTACAGTAGGCCTATTTGTTACATGAACCCACGGTGTTAGCGGTTTTTCACAGCGGAGAACCGGATTCGCTCCCAGGGCCATCCACGAGGGATCTCCTATCGACCTAGCGGCATCGGGCCACGTCTTCTCTAAATATTATCTTTCCACCAACTCTCCATATTCATTCATGTATCATCTGGAGGAAGGATGATGGGCCCAATAGGGGCCGCCGTTGCAAGAGACATGTTCTCTCTCCTCCCCCCCCCCCACCATGAAGAAGTAGGAAGTTAGAAAAGGGCAGCAGCGGAACTTGCAAGAATCATTTCTGTAGCTTTATTCTGAGGAAGCAGGTACAGCCTGTTAACATATCATTGCGGCCGACAAGATGACACGCGACAGTTACATGACAACAATGAAACAAACACACAGCACAAAAGTTGGTTAATAAAAGTGATAAATACGGCGAGTACAGCAATGCAAGCAGTGCCACGTGTTCAGGGAACTGAAACATACAACTGATGGCAACCGGACAACATACTCGGGAATTTAACTGGGCTGCAGGAACATGGATATGGTAAGGAATGGGAGCACTGGAACAGATCTACTGTAACTTCATGTAAACCGTAAAAATTCATCACGACAATTACACTTCTGACGTAAGTTTGGAAACGTATCGCATGGTAGGCTATAGCTAAATAATGTGTCTCTGCAGTAGAACCATTACCTACCTAAACAACAGATTTGGAACAGACAAACGTGGAGTCGACAGAAAAACACAACCTCACAAACAACGCATTTGGAAGCACCGTGTACTAATGTTAATGTTATCCCACATAATGCTCGAATCTGGTCTATGCAAAATCCGGGCCTTCTATTGTTGTGCCGGTGCCTATCGAACCGCGCTACCTTCGGGAGTTTATTTTGTTAAATCTTCTGAACGAATTTACCGTCGCCACCACTGCCTGTAGTATTGAAACTGCCATAAGTTCTTTCCAGCAAGACTGCCCAAAACATGGCGCAGCGGGCGCTGTGTAGCCATTTTGAACTGAACACTTCGGAAGGAAAAGTTACCCTGCTGAACGGTCGTAGCCCTGGTCATCTCTGCTTCCTCACATTCAAAATTACTTCCTGTCAAAGCATCTCAAAGACAAAGTGGCTACACTATCTTCGCACAAATCACACTTTATGGAATGCCGCACAAAAAAAAAATTACTCAAATGCCCACGCCGTATTCCGGAATTTCAGAGTTCGGAATCGACATTTTATTTCACAAAGCGGAGGGAAAAATTGAACATATATACCGTAAAGTATAAATTGTTAATGTTTATTTACTTTATAAATACATAATTCATGAGAGTCGGATGCATTATTTCCGTTTCACGAACGACTGCAACGAACCAACAGACAAAACAGTCACTGTGAAAACATGATTACAATTCTATCAATGATTCCATTAACAGTTTTTCCACGCTTTGAAGTGCTGCATTCGTTAGATAAATGGAGTGCAATAGTCTGCCATCACCCATATGCAAACGCAACACGGTCAAAGACATGCGCAAAATAACGCAGGAAAATAATTCATGGGTAGGTAGCTCAGTAAGCTTTAGGTTCCTGTGACCGTGCATCGTGAGCAAAGTGTGAAGAGAGAGAAAACCAACAAGATGCAACAATTAGATGTTTATTATCAACTTCTGTCTCAACATGTTTCGGGCATCATTATGCCCATCTTCAGGAGAACAAAGACCTATGTTACTGCATATGGTGTACTGCGCTGGTTCTGCTGGATGTGGTTGGTAGCGGTTGTGGGGTGCTGCGCCCTACAACCGCTACCAACCACATCCAGCAGAACCAGCGCAGTACACCACGTGCAGTAACACACATCTTGTTCTCCTAAAGATGGGCATAGTGATGCCCGAAACATGTTGAGACATTAGTTGATAATAAACATCTAATTGTTGCATCTTGTTGGTTTTCTCTCTCTTCACACGTGGTTTATCAACTTTGAAACAACACAGTATACGTGTTAGTCGGTGTCAAAACCTGATATGGATTGCATCAGTGATATCGTAAATGGTATCCCAGAGTTTTAAGTTCTCGTGCAACCTAATTAAAATGATTTCAAGCTCAAAATGGGGAAAGACAGCTACCGTCTGGATGGATAAACAAATGTGGGTATATCTGAGCGGATACACTTGAATCAGCTCCGATTGGTCATCGAAGTTAAAGTGCGACAGAGAAAATGAAAACATTCGGAAAATGCGTTTACTCTCGTTTCGAGGATACGTTGTGACCCTTGCTATCGGAACCGGGTGTAATGCCCCCTGCTGAGACTGCTTGCAGCTGGTACAAACACGCCACAAGTTCCTCACAGACCTTCACGAAGTGTCTTCAAAGAAAGGAACCAAGAATAGAAATATCAAACGGAAGGGTAATTAGGCAAGCAGCACATACAAAAAAAAAAGTACATGAGAAGAGAGAACAGGAAACAAGAGACAAATTAAAACAGTTTTGTAAAATATAGAACGTGGGTAAAGTTGAAATACAATGGTTACAGGAAGCAAAATGCAGATTAAGGAGAATAATTAAGATATGCAAATATAAAAATAATTTAATAATAACAAAAGGGAAATAGGACAGAAGGAAACAAAATATTATCGGAAAATTCAATACGAGATGCTGAAAATGTTATTAATGTGTAGGTAGAGAAAAACGCGACAGAAAAGCTTAAGGCTGAATGTATGGAGGCGGAAAGGAAAGCTTGGAGGATCCGCCCCATTAATTTTGACTTCAGAATTAGATAAACGCTCCCAATGCCTTTGCCCGTGAAGAAAAAGCCCATTAAAATTCGACAGAAGACTCCTACAGCAACCAAGCACATGACAGTGAAGCGAAATAATGTACCCAAATTATATTTTCTCTCACAGTTATAGGATTAAAATACGTCATAGTAATACAGGGTGATCAAAAAGTCTCTGTGCACCTGATAATTACAATACGGAAGTCAGGTGCACAGAGATTTTTGATCACCCTGTATTTCTACTGTCCAAGCAATATTAATTTACTAACTTTGGTTAACACAGGGCCACAAGATTTGTTGCCATTATACCATCTTCAGGGCTCGAAATGTGAAATATATAACACACACCTGCATCTACCTGTAATCTACTTCATAGATTCACTTAGGATGAGGACTATTAGGCCTAATGCTCCATGGTGTATTGAATCTTCAGATGTACCAGCATGAGGACATAAGAACAGATGGACGTGTTGCGAGAACTGTCTTTTCCGCACAGCTCAAGACAGGTCTAAATATTTTCTTCAGTCACACAGTAATTCGGTGCAGTGCTCACAGTTCAAGGAGCCAGTACGGAATATTATCCAGTAACCCGCAAAACAGTGATAAAATACTTCCATCACCCAAACTTATTGCTTGACCGGCGCTGCGTTTGGAACTTTTAATATCAGAGTTGGAATAAAAGTTCTCGGTCCGGTGATTTAGTGGGGCTTGAAGTTACAAGATTACTGACCACAAACTCCTTAGTAGATCTTCCCACTCTGACAACGTACACACATTCCAAGGGAATTCCGGAATCAAGATCGGTTTTGGCTAAGAACCGCACATATTGATAAATGGACAGAGACGCTAAATTAGGAGAACTATGCCTAGACTGAGCAAGGCGTCGGATAAAAAACATTTTGGGCGGTAACGTCGTAATGAATGGTCCGTTTGTTGACCAGTATCCGCTTAAAAGCGTTTAGATTTATAGACCGCCAGCAGCAATGCATGTTGCTATTGTAACATGATGTATACACCGTGAGTTGCAGGGTTTGGTGCCAGAAGGTTGTAACTACATTTTTATGAAATTGTAAAGCAGCAAATAAACGAGAAAACTGTGGGGGCCGACAATAAATAAATAAAAATCACAATCACAAAATATTTAAGAGTTTAAGTGTGGGGAATGTCTGTCTGCAATCAATTCAGCAACTTTCATCACGCTATCTCCTATATTAACACCCAAATAATCAAATGTACAACCCTGCATATTTACATATTGTATTACTGAGTTTGGGGCACGCGGTGGCGCAGTGCGCTGAGGCCCTGCGCTACAAGCCGGATGGCCTCGGGTTCGACTTAATCCTTCCGGTCGGGCAACAGCCCTGGGGTCGACCCAGCCTCTAACAGAAAGGAGTACCGGCGGTATCTGTTGGGGCAGGGGGGTAAATCACCCGGTGCGTAGGGCTGACAACCTTGCGACCTTTATGTGCCGGCTGCCTAGAAATTCTGGGAGCCTCGACCTCCTGGAGCTTCAGGGGACTAGCGTTATTATGTAGGTCTGACACACACTGTTCATTCATGGTTAATTTAACGACATAGTGCAGTGGTGCAGACTGTACAACGTCGAGTTTTTGAGTGTGAAATTTCGTCTTCCAGGTTAGGGGAGGATGTCTGTGAACAGAGGGCTGGTCGAGTATCTTAAGTTATGCAACATGATGTAACAGAAGGTGATAAACGCTGCAATTGCTACTCATCGAAAATTATGTAAAAGCGACGAAGGATAACAAAACGCCTGCTGTATGTAGGATTACTGGGAGGAGGGAGATATGTGTAAGATATGTGAGTTGGCAAACCTAAAGGAAGGCTTCAGCGGAGAAGGACCACAAAGAAAGAAGGAGTGTAAATGTGCAATAGGACGTCACAAAAGCCAGGCAATTTTCTCGCCCGCTGTGGGACAATCAGCGGCTTAAAACGAACTCTTCTACAAGGGCCAAGACGGTGAAGGGAAACAAATAAGTTAAAAAACTGCGTGAGACTAGGCAGATCTGTGCTAAAAATTACGTTCGCAGGTGCTATAAATTAATTTATTTGTATTAATTTTTTAATAAAACTTAGGATGTTCTAACAAAGAACACTATGGAATCTCTTTTGGTGTTAGATCTCGTAAGCACCGACACTTGTACTAAATATCGTGAAATTGTACGATGCTGCTTACCGCCATTTCAGGCAGTCCTGGCAGTATACACGAAATGAGTTTGAACACAACTAAATCCACTACAGGTTTAACAGTTTCTAAGCCTTGTGGTAAATTTACACACTAAGGTGGAGTAATGTTACGAAACTGAGTTTTGTTACACAGCGCATATAAGCCTATGTGTCTTGTATAATTCTCAAAATAAATACCAGTAATTCCGCTAAACATTAATAACCGATTGGTCTTTACAATGGGCATGGCAGACTGCGTTGTCTCTGTCACAGGAAATAAAATTTCGTATATGATTTACATGAAAGTCAGTCATCAGAGGACTAATTTATTAAATTACTGTATCACTGAAGTACTGTAAATTGTTCCAGTGCAAAGGCAAAAGTTTCACAGTAGGAAATTAAAATGGTAGCTGGCCAACTTTGATGATACATCACATTTAATAATCACAGTAACAGTACAGCAACTGTACCCTAAATTGCACGAGCACTATATTGCATTTATGGCCTTAAGGAAATTATGTACACACACACACACACACAAACATTACATGCATACATTACATACATAAACTATATAATATATATATATATACACACGTACATACATACATACATTATATACATACATACACACATACATAAATACATACATTATATACATATACACACACGTACATAATACATACTTACATTACATACACACACACGTACGTACATGCATACATACACACGCACGCACATACGCACACATACACTAAATGATAAATATCTAACAATACGTTGAAAATCGTGGTTTTTATTTACTGACATGACTGAACTCCAAAGGCCCCTGTGTGGTAAAATCACGTTTCGATTCTAAGTCAGTTTTCATTTAAGGAGCAAAATCACACCTCATGGACAGCCAACGCTAAAATACAATTGGCACAAGCGTTAAAACAGCAAGCCAAGTTGAAGTTTCGTGGAATTCTAATTTCAAATGTTGCAAAACGCTGTATCATTCAGTTAAGTACGACTATTTGGGAATCGCGAGGAATCATAAATTGTTCTCACTTCCCCAGACCTCACTGCTGTTACGCCGACACATTTGGCGGTCCCTTAGGGCTCCCTGAATTTCTAGACAATCGGCACATAAAGATGGCAAGGTATTCAGCAACACGCACCGACTGTCCCCCCCCCCCCCAAGGAGCTAACATTGGTATTAATTTCTGCTGGAGGCAGGGTGGACCCCAGGGCCACAGTGCGGCCAGGAATAAGTCAATGGAAAATCCTGACATATTCAGCTCAAGAAGCAGGCATTACGGAAACGACGGGCCGCCAGTGACATGACATTTGTATCCAAGTTTCAATGAATGGGTGAATTATGTTCATAACATTGACATCCATAACATAAATGGCGGACAGACATTATATAACGACTGTCAGTTGCTAAGATTATATGCGTCAGTGATATTTAAAAGCGTGGGTAGGAGGTATTGTTGGAAAGGTACTGACAAGGGACAATCGAGGTGCGCAGGAAGAAACCTGTCCCAGCACCAAACTGTCCACCACAAACCCCTCGCAGAGGGCCTGAGATCAAACCCGGGTCTCCGCGATGAGAGAACGGGACCGTAACACATATCACGAAACGATTCCGAAGAAAGGATTCAATTTTTGGAGGGGGAGAGGGGTGGGTGGCTGCTCATAATTCAATAAATACAGATAGCTTGGTAATGTGAACACCAAAATTACGTCACAGCATTTCAAAGATATAGCGGAACTTTTAATAACAATCAAAACAAATGCCTTAGCCACCTAACCGCTCCATCACTGCAGCTTTTTCTTCAACTTAATACTTGGCAGAAAAAAAAAATATATATATATATATATTGTGTGTGTGTGTGTGTGAGTGTGTGCGTGAGTGAGTGTGTGATTGAGTGAGTGTGTGTATGTGTTTGTGTGTTGTGTGTGTGTGAGTAAGTGTGTGTGTGTGAGTGAGTGAGTGAATGTGTGTGTGTGTGTATGTGTGTGTGTATGTGTGTGTGTGAGTGTCTGTGTGAGTGAGTGTGTGTGTGTAAGTGAGTGAGTGAGTGAATGTGAGTGTGTGTGTGTGTGTGTGTGTATGTGTGTGTGTGTGTGTGTGTGTGTGTGTGTGAGTGAGTGAGCAAGTGAGTTGCAGAGACAGAAAGGTTTCTGAAGAAGATATGAAATTAGTTTAAGGAGACGTAAAAAGGAACGAAGGTTTAGCTCATCACCTTAACGTCACTTTACAAACATGAATCAGGCGAGGCAGACAAGAGGACGTTCGTACAGTTCAAGTCCAATCAGTCGCAAGCGCGGAACACGAAGGAACGTAGCGAAGTATGACTGTCTGCTGCTAAGAGCGCCGAACAAATTGAAGACGACTGCAAGGCAACCTCATTTTATTCAACGGCTCTCAAAATATGAGGACAAAAAATCAACGAAAACAAAGCAGCTGTTAGTGCAGAAAGACTATACCATGTGTCACTTTCTGCTTGTGATGACAGTGTATTATATATATATAATATATATATATATATATATATATGGACTTTTTCAGTTTCCTCGTTTTTGTAAAACCACACAACTTTAATCTTCCTTCAACACCCCACGCAATTCATTATTCACTGTCATCCAAACACTCGACAGTATCCACGTATAATCTCAGCCAGCGGTTCTCAGTCTTTCTTCTACCACGACGCACTGCAAGAATGAAGTCCGCATGCGCGAAACACTTGAAAAATGACTTCCACGTGCGCGAAACACTTGAAAAATGACTTCCACATTTTCACATACGCAACAGATGGCGCTGGTCAGCTTCACGCTGCGGCTACTTTGCTGCCTCACATACACATCGAACGGTAGGCAGGGAGAATGCCAAAACCGGTTTGGACGCTCTGAAAATTACTCCCACCCGAAATCAAACCCCGAACCTCGATCGTCCAATCTGTGGCCTAGTCACTGTACAGACTGAGCTATCGCGTCACCAACGGAGGCAAAGCACAACGCAAACTCTGAGGTCTAAAAACAGCTGCTTAAATCCGGCGCGAAAGCTTTCCCGCCAGTAAGGGTAACGGAAGGCATTCCTGTATCAAAGTTGGCGTGTCTTTACTTGTTTGTATTCTTGCACTTCCATTCACTGTTTCTTAACTCCAATCAAAAAACTAATTTAGCAAGCAAATAATCCCAATTTTTCGTCATCAACACATTCTTAATAAAGAAAACGTGTTAGTGTGGGAGCTCAAGGTTAGTATCTGCTTTTTATGGAAGACACTTAGACAGAAGGGCGCAGACACTTTGCTCCAAACGGTCGCTGTACTCTGACTTGCTTTGTGTTTCTGACTTCGAAAAGTCGGGTTTGGTACAGTAAGTCTATTCAAATCCACAGAGCGTCCATTTATTCGTACGGTAATTGAGGGTCTAGCTACTCACTGCGGTATGCATAATAAATATGTCTGGGAAATAATTACTTCTATGAATATCTGTCAGTTTACACTTCATGATGTGTGAAATTGAAATGCTAATTTCTGTTATTTCATTATACAATCACACAAAAGTCCGCATCGGACGGCAAGATGAGAACTGTCTTGAATCGCGTCGCAGACGTAACAGGCCTATAGGCCTGTCGCAATGTATGTGGGTGGGGGGAATAAAATTACATTTCAGTCCGACAACACGAAGCGTAGGATAGCTTGTTGAACCTACACGTATCCGGATAATACAATGGGTCTGAAAAATAGGATGATTCAACTGGCTCACGATAGATGGCAGTGGCGCGCTGATGTGAACATTGCAAGAGGCATCAAAGTTCCATACAAGGCTCTACATTTCTAGACTGATGCTTCGTTGAGTTACTTGAGTGGCAAAGAAAGCAGGTATGATGTAGGTCGAAAACCAGTTCGGATCCCTTCTTCAGGACATGCACATTTAACCGCACTGCTGTTGCTGCTGCTGCTGCTGTTGGTGGTGGTGTAGACTTTACGCCGAGACCGCGACAGGGCGACCATACGAGCCCTACCATCTGAAGGAACTAGGACAGATGACCCCGTCAAGGGACTGGCTAGCACATGGACGACCGGACTTCGATTGCCGCTAGTAACAGAGGCCTGTCTCATCGCCGCCACATTCAGAATGGCTCTGGGCTCTATTCAATGTGTAAAGTGGCATTATCTCCCGAAGCTAACCAACGAAGGCGTGACAATGACCACCACGTAATCCACGTAAACGCACCAAATGTCCTTCCATCGCGGCACGAAAGCACAGGGACAACGCAACTGCAAAAATTCGATGTATCAAAGAGGTCAGAGCGGCGCTGGTGAGGATTCTAGTTGCCACACCTTTGTAGAATGGTAAACACCAGTTACCAACGTTCGGAAGGGAAGCAGCGATTTCTATTTCAATGTTGTTATGTTCAGCAGTATATTTCAATGTTGTTATGTTCAGCAGTGTATTTCAGTGTTGTTATGTTCAGCAGTATATTTCAATGTTGTTATGTTCAGCAGTATATTTCAATGTTATGTTCAGCAGTATATTTCAATGTTGTTATGTTCAGCAACATATTTCAACGTTGTTATGTTCAGCAAAATATTTCAACGTTGTTATGTTCAGCAGTATATTTCAATGTTGTTACGTTCAGCAGTATATTTCAATGGTGTTATGTTCAGCAGTATATTTCAATGTTGTTATGTTCAGCAGTATATTCCAATGTTACGTTCAGCAGCATATTTCAATGTTGTTATGTTCAGCAGTACATTCCCCTTATTTAAGCGACGTCAATTGACGTCTCCGTTCTTCAGGGACGTGGCTTCGTGTCATGGGTGATAGGCGTACTAGTCTCATCTTCAAATGTCGAAACGCCCAATGCAATTCTTAACCCTAAAGATGAGACTACCACTCTACCTCGAAACGTCCGACACAAATGCTCCAGTGAGGCGGCGCCACACTCCAGCAGAACGGAGACGAAAACGCTCGACTTCAGATACTCCTTAAAATTAATTTCGAATTCCCATGACTTCCCTATCCTGCGGTAAATGTGTGACGAAATAAACAAAGCGTTTGGAATTAATTTAAATCAATGCAATGGTAAGAAAACGTTCCTATAAACAGGCGAAAACAGTTTTATATGACATTTGCTTTTAAAGGATGGTGCTATCGCAAATCCTATTAAAACAGAACACAGTATTTTCAACGACTCCTTCACACATTTCCAACGTTTCGCTTAATTCAGGCAAACTCCGTACATGAACAATGTTAACTATTATCCGAGTTCATGTCGAAATGTACTTATGGAAACAAGCTGTTAGGAACAATACCGACTGTTTGGATTCAAAACAATGCAAGAAGCACAGCAGTCTAAACACGAGACGATGTGTTGCTGAAATCTCGTAAGCTGTATAAACTGGGTATTGTTTTCTTTGTCAGATACGCCGCAAGTGGGAGCAGACACTGACGCATGTCCCCGCACAAAGGGTGACAGACACTACGAGAAACAGCAGTTTCAGGCTAGAATTTGGTGTCCTACTGGTTTAGGGCCTGATAAATTTTAGTTCGGCCGATCCCAGTGGCCGCACGGTCTAAGGCGTGGGGTCTACAGTTGCTCGCTTGCTGGGACTGCCGGTTCGAATCCCGCCGGAGGCATGGTTGTCTGTCTCTTGTGAGTGTTGTGTGTTGTCAGGTACAGGTCTCTGCGTCGGGCCGATCATTCGTCCCGTGGAGTCTTACCAAGTGTGGTTTGACTAACGGAATGGGAAAGAGGAACCTCATACAGGAGGCCTAGCCCCATTACGGTTGTCCAGCCAACCCAAAAAAAAAAAAAGTTCAAGAGATTACTGTTTATTGCAATGTGGGGGTAATGTCACAGGACAAGTTCCTCGTAATTAAAACATTTAAGGATTCAGAACTGATAGCTGAGTCCAAGAATTAAAAAAAAAATTGAAAAAACTTAACACCCTCTAAGTTAACAGAAGAGAAAGAACATGAAGCATCAATGCCAGGAAGGGCAGTACTTCCCTTCGCCTAGGACCGGTGTACAGGATGCGTCCACGACGGATGAAACAAAGCATTTTTCTGAGACAACTTAGGGGCTCTTTCCAAAAACAGAAGCTGAAATACCGACAGTCACTTATGTGGGAAAGCATAAAACTTCGGAGGATTAGAAAACATAAATTTCTTGAGTACGACGGTATATGTTGTCAGGCTTTCACGGTGGGTGCAGACCACGTGTGCAGTCTGTCTTCTGGGTATCGACACCGCAGGTGGACGCAGACGTTTCGTACGAAAGTGACACTTCTTTCTTCATGGTGATGGGCTTACTCCCTTCAACCCACCAACACCATCGGTGCATTTCATCCACCTTATTACTTCAGCGTCTTAACGTACCCCCAGCCCCACACCCCTACTTCAACTGGAACTCATATTACACCCAGAATTAAGTGTTGTGGCCAAAATAAATCGGCGGGTCGGGATAGCTCAGTCGGTGTAGAGACTCGCTAAGGGCTCGACGTTTCGGAGTTCGAAACCCGGTTGGGGACGCGATTTTTCACACCCGTCCAGAAGAGTCCTAGGCACACTCAGCCTCCCGTACAGTGGATACTGGGGTTTTCCCGGGGGTAAGGCGGCCTGGGCGTGGCGTTGACCATACACCTCCATACAACGCCGAGGTTAAGAATGAGTGGAGTTAAACGTCTACTCCCCGTCTGGGTCTTCGCGGCATGTAATGGGACGAAATTGACTTTTTCTATAGAACCCATGACCACAAAGAAATACAACTCTACATTATTTTTTCCCCTGCAGTCCTTCACAGAGCAATTAAAGTAAACGCATGATACTAAGGTCACTTCTTTACATCCTCATGCTTCATCAACGAAGGCAATAGGACATTTTTTATATAATTTAGTATGAAAGTTCTAGGCTATAAATTAAATTAACTCATGAATTTCATGCTGGTCAGGACATTCTACTTCGAAATGTTACAACATACAGTTAGGTCTACGCGTACAATGGAAGACCACAGTAAGCCATTATTTGCGAAATGGATCATTCTAAGAAGCACTTTTTTCAGACAACACAAACGGCGAAGAAATGTAAGACTGGAGACATTCTGGAACTGAACTTGTGTACGCGAAGGGCACAGCGAACTGAAACAATATATTACATCAGACTACCCCAACTCAACAAAGAGCTAAAAGCCGTTTCTCCACTCCCTCTTTGTGGTTCCAACATTCCATATTTTTATCCTCTTCCCTCCTACGTCCTTCGCCTTGGCACGGCTTCGGTGACATTCAATCCATCAGTTTATCAACATTAATTTCCGCATAATAGAAGTACGACAAGAAAGGGGATAATTACTTTCGTATTTTAATTCCACCATCTTGTGGTGCAGCAACACTTCAAGCAGCAGTTCGTCATGTCTGGCGGCGACAAAACATTACATAAGAGCGAGGTACTGTGCGAGCACGAACAATGTGCCTGAAATGAATCACCCACAAGCGCAGAGCGAATGTATTGCTGCCTCTATTATTATTATTATTATTATTAAGGGGATACGGGCGTAGATGAGAGAATGATATTAAAACGGATATTACAGGTATATAAGCACATGGATTGGATTCATCTGGCGCATGACAGAAATCAGCAATCCATTTCTCTATAATCCACTTCTACATCTATATTGGGAGCCTGGATAGCATAGTCAGTACAGTGATTACGTTACGTAATTGACGGTCCGGGGTTCAAAACATGGAACGACCAAGGAATTCCCCCCCCCCCTCTCCAAAACGTCCACGCCGGCCATGGGGCCCACCCAACGTGTACCCACGTTCCTTCTCGGGCGTAAAGTGGCCGGGTCGCGATGCTGACCACTCACCTCCACCTAGCGCAGAGGTTAAGAATGGGTGGCGCTATACCTCTACTCCCACTATATGCCTTCATGGCGTAGACAGGAATAACTTTACGTAGGCAGCTTTTATGCTAGATTGCAGGTTCCAATTACGGTGTATATTTGTTAAGATTAAGGTCTTCTGAGATATGACGCCGTGCAATCTGGTAAGAATAAACGTGCTGAGCCAGTCTCCAGAAATTTCGCAAGGCGGTGACACGACAAACCGCTGGCGTTAAGAATCGTCTCCCTGTCTCTGTGTCTCAGAAATTATCCGTCTATATTGACAGAATATTGGCACTAAAATAATATTATTATCAAAGCTTTTCTTGCTTTCATTTAATAAACAACATGCCACGAAGCCTTAATGGAGAATGGCTGTATAGCTCCACACATGAACCTCAAACCCAAATGGAAATCAGTGACCAGCTTAACGCCCCAGCCACTTTTACCGACAGAAAAGAGCTTAGGGTACCCACCGCAAATAAGACTGGGTGGCATCACAGCGAGTAAGAATATCTGTACCTATCGACCGTAGAACCTAGTTCGTCTATCCCGTATCCAGGTGACTATACTGATGCAGCTAACCTCGCCTCATGCCCTTACTGAACATCTCGTGCCATGTTCGATGCAAACAGAAAAAGAAGTTTCGCTTTTACTCGGATAAAAAATCAACATATCTTTCTTCCACAAGTCTGTGGCTTTTTATCGTTCTCGCCCTTAAAGAAAAGCGAGGATATTGAATTCCGGAAGCAGCGGAACTCCTGTTCCCCATAACTCAAACTCCACCTCCTCTCGCTGCACAACACATTTTATATAAGCTTTATACATTTTTCTTCGTAATCCCCCCCCCCCTACCCGAACTCTCCACAATCTCTTCCAGCGGACAGGAATTCAGGCAACAACGAAGCAGAAGCGACCTGGAAGACGAGGTAGGCAACACTGCAGTACACGTTGAGTACAATGCACTTCTATGGAAGTTACGTAGTAGACGCTCAATTTGGAATTTTTCATATCAGTATGAGGGAAGCTACGAACTAGCTTTCGCTTAAGCTGAGTGTGTTTTCGTGTTGAATTAGTAATGCAATAGCGAATTTCTCCGCCAGCAGCAGCAGCAGCAGCTGAGAGATTCTGAGGCAAGGAATTGAGACACAGGCTGTGTTATAGCACAGGAAGAGCTTACTGGCTTCTCAGACCGGAAACTGCAGCTCATTCTCAAAACAACCTATGTGGGACTTATGGATGGCAAACGGGATAAAACTGTCGGTCACATGACGCCAAAAGTCCGAGAAAAGTACATAATAGTAGTCACTCTACACTGTTGCACTAAACTATTATAATCGTCAACTTGGTCAAGTGAGTTACAAAGAAAATGCAATAACTATAAGAAGGTGAGACCTCCCTCAGAAGCTAATGAGCGCTCAGCTAGAAAAGAAACTCCACGTCATGTTAAGAAACCACATGGTCACCGCCGGTGTTCACAGGAGTCCGTCACTGGTCACTATCCTGAGCCAGAGGAATCTAGCATACAATGTCGTAACTTACGAAATACGACCCTCCTGAAATTTGAAGTTGACACAAAATGCGTCAGAACCTGGACAGGAAAGTCAGTATAGCGATTCGCTACGGGATGGACAGTACAGGGTTCGAATCCCGGTGGGGAGAGATTTTGTTTTCCCTCAAAACCGTCCACATGAGCTCTAGAGCCCACCTAGCTACCTACTGAATGGGCACCGGGGTCCTTTCCCGAGGGTAGAGCGGCTGGGGCGTGAAGCTGGCCACTCACCACCGCTAATGCCGAGGTTAAGAAAACATAGAGCCATGCCTCTACACCCACTATACGCCTCCAAGGCTAGGACAGGGTCACCTTTACGTTTTTACAAAGTACGCCGTAAATTGATACTCTAGATCTGTGCTGCCTCGGGTTACACCTCGACCGCCAACTGACCTGGCGGAAACACATCCAAACTAAGCGCCAACACCTCGACCTCAAACTACGAGCCATGTCCTGGATTTAAGTCGTCGCTCCCAACTCTCTCTTCCAAACCAACTTCTCCTTTACAAATGTATCCTCAAGCCCGTGTGGACATACGGAATCCAGCTGTGGGGCTGTGCGAAGCCCTCTCACACGCAAATCCTTCAACGTCTCCAATCCAAAAT
>Ga0131853_10010228_pt1 | contig 17162 bp, 15 predicted proteins | sample TergutLab28metaG_FD_92764 | JGI IMG/M metagenome (GOLD analysis project Ga0131853, IMG submission 92764) | Labiotermes labralis P1 segment gut microbial communities from Petit-Saut dam, French Guiana - Lab288 P1 (version 2) (version 2) | ecosystem: Host-associated > Arthropoda: Insects >... | reverse complement strand
TTTAAATTATGAATTGAAGAGTTGAATGTAAAAGTATCCAGGTTGGATGAGAGAAATCTCATTAGTGAAAAAATGTATTGAGAAGTCAGGGTCAAAATGTTCAATTCACAAAAAAGCTTCCTAAATGTAGCCCTTGATGATGCTCCAGTCATACTTCTAAGTATTCTTTTTTGTTGCAAAAGTATTCTTCTGCTTTCCACAGAGACCCCCAAAATATAATACCATATTCCATTACAGAGTGAAAATAGGCAAAGTAAATCATCATCAGGGTATTGAGGTTACAAGATGAATACATTCTTCTTATTAAGTAGCAGGCACTGCTTAGTTTGGGAAGTATTCTTTGTACGTAATTTTTCCAGTTAACATTTTTATCAAGTTCTAATCCCAAGAATTTAATATTATTTGAACCGGTAAGTAGTTTACTTTGGTATATTATTTGAAAAGGTTTGTTCAGTCCCGTTTTAGGGATAAATTTCATTAAATTTGTCTTTTCCATATTAAGAGCTAGCCCGTTGACTGAAAACCATTCTATCAAACTTGCGATACCACAACATTAACTCAAAAATTTTGAACACAAAATAATTTGTCTGACATTAAAGGATTCTAATTGATCTAGAGAGATGATATTTAATCACCGTATTGACAATGTGTACAGATTAATCTGTTTCCAATTTTTCTTTGTTTTCTGATCTCTTAAACAGGCTTCTGCATGATCAACTAGGTTTTGCACCAACCATAATCATAAAATTTATTTTTGCAGAATAAATACCTTGTTACCACTCAATGAAGTACAAACCACCATTCTTCCATGTTTAATTAACAAGTGAAACCAAACAAAATAGTTTTGAGAATGTTTGTGCTGTCAACATGAAACACAGACCCACTCCACATAACCTACAAATTATATGATCAATATAAATCATCCGATGTGGTTACGGATTTTTAAACCAAGGAATTCTCTATTTATAGGCTCTGCTGCTGAACTTTAATTACAAACAATACTTCATGCATATGGCACTGAATTATTCATTAAAAGTTTTATTACATCTGTCTCAAGCTAGCAGGAAGATTACATCATGACAAAATACACAAGAGTTTGTACTTTGTACATATGAGTCATAAGTTTTAAAAGCAGGACTCACAACGAACAGACTTTATGTGATACCCACTACTAAAGGAAACTGAAAGTGACCACATTTTATTCACCAATACCTTACACAGCTCAGTCACTGTTAAAACAACATACTATTGTTCAAATGCATTATCGAGAAAGTATGTGCAACAAAATCACAAAATTAAGACGGTCAATAAACCCTTTCAAAATGTGGCAAAGTTCAAATATCTGGGATGATAAAAAAATCAAAGTGGCATGCACGAAGAAAATGAGAGCAGATTAAATTCAGGGTATGTCTGTTACCATTTGGTACACAAGCTTGTGTCTTCACTGTATCTGCAAACACAAAGGTTATAACACAGATTACTGCAACTTTGCCTATTTCTACAGATGTGTCTTGCATTAAGGTAGCGTTCCCAACCAGGGTTCCACAGAACACGGTAGGGGACATGCGAAAAATTAAGGAATAAGAAAAATAAAAATTTTTTAAATATTACAAAGAAATTCCTAAATATCCCTTGAAATATTGCAGGAGTTTCTGTCTGGTAATTGGCAATACTGCAGCAATCCCCATATAAAAAAAGACATAAATCAATTTTTCCCTTATAATCTAAGCTTGCTATAAACTGCATATAGCACATACAGCAGTTTTCTACAGTTACATTTTCTTGACAATAATTTAGAAGTAATTAAACTGTCCTTCATGCTGTCACCCTTTTCTGGCCTGTAAACATTTTCACAGAATATGAAAAAATATTTTGGGGTTCCTTCAAGGAAAAATAAGGTTTTAAGTGAATAACACAGGCTCAGGACATTTGAAACTGAGGTGCCGAGGAAAAAATTCCATTCTCAGAGTGAGGAAGTAACAGGAGACTGCTGAACCTTCACAATTTGTACTACTCACCAATTATTAAGATGAGTAAATAAAGGATGATGATATCAATAGTGCATGTGACATTTACAAGTTAAAAGAGAAATACAAAGAAGGCTTTAGTGGGAAAATTTCAAGGAAAGAGACCACTTGGTAAACTAGGTCTACTTGGGAGGACAGCATTACACTGCATCTTAGATGAATCAGATTAGAGGGTGGGCATGGGGTTGGCTGATCTGGTTCAGGGTAGGGGCAAATGGTGGGCACTTGTGAAAATGGTAATGCACCTCCATGTTCAATAAGACATGGGGAATTTCCCCAACTAGATGAGGAACTGTTAGTTTCTCAGGGTCTCTGCTCCATGGAGTTACCATGAAAGAATCTGTCCTACACTATGCCGTTTATCTGAAGTCATGCAAAGAACAACTTCCCCAACATTATATCACTTCTTTCTGGCTCTTCACAAACATCCATCATGCTTCAATAATATCTAAAAATCATATAATTCTGTAGCTACCTCTGGCCAAAGTATGTAGTCCACAGTAAAAATTTAATCAACGTAAAAAAAATCATGGTGTATAAATGACAAATACCTACCGTCTTCATTCTCAACATCATCAGCCCAATTTGTTGACTTCCGCGTAATCACTGTTTGGCCAGCACCTGGACCAGAAGCACCATCGGCCAGAAATTCGATCAGCCCGAAGGTTTTACCCTTCATTTTTTTGTTCTTTTTCCCTAAAACAGAAAAACATATCCCAATTCTTTCAACAATTTTAATTACACACAACCACGTCCGTAACTCAACATATATTGACCCTTCATGGCACAATCTAACTTTATTAACATTACGTCTTTATATCTCGTATGACAATTTTCCATACAAATATACGCAATTATAATTCGAACCACCATGCACTATCGCAAACTATACAGCCACGAGGTGACGACGTGAACGCTCCAGGTGGCTCCAAGATATCCGCATACGCCTTCATTTTACACTTAGCAAAATATATTGCTGGCATTATAAACAGTGACAGTATATTCCTAAAACAATTCAAATACATAAAATGTCGTGGATTCTAAATTAAGACACGCAATTCTGTTCACGTGACAAACAGACACCACACCAACCTGACGAAGCCATCTTGAAGGATCTTGGACAGGGTGGGCAATAGTAAAACTAGATGATCTGTGTTCACGTCCCTTCAAAACACCTCATTTCTCACAAACTTGAATTTCATGTATATTTGTTCGGAGTTAATCTCAGCATCAACAAAAAATCCCAAGCTTAGTTCCAGGCAATCATTATCATAATAAATTTTCTTTACAACTAAACCTTTAATTGAGTAAAGTACGTTTGCTTCTATTACTCTGACCACGTTAATAAATCGCGTCACAGAAGATAAAAACCGAATAGCACTGTTGGCGACATTGCCAACGTGCTAGAGCGCTGGCATTCACGAATGACTAGAAAACATAAGACGAGCGGAAGGCAACTTTAAGGCGGTGTGCTATGGTTCGGGAAAATTGATTTTCTTTTACGTGGTGCGTAATTCTAGTCTACTTGTCCAGCGCATAAAAATGGTAAAATATTGCTCTGAAAACAAAATATATTATTTTGGAATTGTATCGCCGTTTCGTGATCTTTTTTTTTCAAATATAATAGACTTTAACTTCTGAAGACTTCATTAAATTGTCAAAATTTAAATATGTATGTTGTGTATGAGATTGAGGATTTCACGAAGGTGGTGATTCAATTTATAGTTTTTTTGGGGGGTTAATGTAGCATGTTGTGTGGTATGTAAGGGGAGGAATATGCTGAAATATACACGGCATTCCTATGTCAACGTAGAATAGAGTACGCATATACTGAATTTTAGGGCCTATGTTCGTTGCAGAGTGATCTAGGATTGAACGAATCTCACCAAATAGTTGTTATGAATTACATGAAATTTGCGAGATACCAGCGTATTCAGAGCTTGAAAGGAATTGAGTATGCCTTCAAAGATGTATCCGAATCAAGGTATTGTGTGTCTTTTTTCTTTCATGTAGAGTATTTATTGGGAAGAGGAATTGGGGTGTAAATATTTGAAGTTATGAATTCACCTGAAATATGATATTCTGTTTTTACTTTATTCTTGCAGTTGTGCCTTGGTTTTACAAGAGAACTTGTCACTTAAGTGCTTTTGACTAAACTGTGTGCATAGTGTTCATTGAGGCCGTAGGCAGTACATGCCCTTCCTGTCCCATCTTCCTTGATTTGCTCGTCCTAGTAATGTTTGGTGAAAGGTACAAATTATGAATCTCCCCATCATGCACTTTTCTCATTTGTGTTCCTAAATTTCAGTGCATACATGAACATCCTGACACAAGTCTGTGCATTACGTATTTGTGTGTAATTTTGTAACTAATTTAATTCATGTAAATAAAGCCAACTTGTTGTACAGTTTTTCTTAGTATGTACATTTCTTTTCTATGCATGTTTCGGGCGACTGTGGAATTCCACCCTGCATACCAGATGGTCATCCATACAGAATAACAAGTACCAAGTGTTGCAGAAATGCGGTTGGTTCTTCTGATGATGGGCACAGTTGCCAGAAACATGTAGAGAAAAGAGATAAACATACTAAGAAAAATTGTTCACTAAGTTGGCCTTATTTACAAGATAATACAGGGATGCACAGTCAACAAAACATAATTTAGTTCAGTTTTTTTATATTTTTTAGTCAACTAAACCTTCATTACATAATCTACAGCTATATAACACTGGGAATTTGGTATGGCTGCATTGTCATGAGGCATGCTTCATTGGTTGCTGTCTTAACATAGTGATAACAGACCACCATTTATAAAGAGAGATGAAGTGTTTAATGTTAAAATGAATGTGTGGAACTTAGTGTACACAGAGGAGAGCTCTAGAAAATCAATGGTGGAAGCATGAAATCACGGGTGTGTGATATTTTGATTAATATCAGGATCCAGCATATCTTGAATTGTCATATATACAATTGGCATAATAGTTCTGTTGATGGACTGTTTCATTGGACGTCTCAGGATTATGTGTAAATTGGTCACTTGTGGTGCTGGTGATGTTATATAGAACGTTTAATAGTTGTGCACTGGTTCATTAATAATATTTTATAGAATTATATACATTTAATGTATTGTGATCCCTTATTATAACATGCATTTATATAGTCACAAAAAGCAGCTATTAGCTTCATCATGTCCGTCCGTCTGTACTTGTATATGAACACAGTTCCCATTGGACAGATTCTGTGAAATTTGATATTTGGGACTTTTATGAATATCTGTCAAACTCCTAATTGGTTACAGTTGGGTAAAAATATTTGGCACTTTACATGAAGACCCAAGTATTTTTATTCTTACTGGCAACATTATATCCCCTTAAAAGCGCTTGCTTAGAGTGAAATGGCATCAGGCTGTTAGGATAGCCACTGAGATGCAGACGTGATGTGAACAGGCCATAGTTTATGTTATATGTACACTGCCAATTTTATGTTTGGTTCTTGTTGGTATGTATTGAATGTGCACTTGGTGTTGATATGTACATAGTTATTGTATCATTCACTCTTGTTCATTTCTCACAGTGGTGGGGAAGACTCAAGTCATCTTGTATTTGATGCAATGTTGTGTAATTATGTTGCCTTTATAGTGTCAGGAACTGCTGACCCATCAGCACAGTGTCACAAACCTTCTTGCCATAACTCTTGCAGGAAGTTTATTGCAGCTGACCTGCAGAACACTAATGAGAAAAGAAATACACATAAAGTAGATTCTAAGTGTGTAGGATTTCAACATTTTGTGATCACCCACTTCAGTAGATGCATTTCATTCAACCTCTTATGGCTGTTTCCATTGATTTGGGATTACACCGCTTGGCTGGTAAATTGGCTTCCTCCTCCACTCTTCTGCTCTTGCACACATCACTGTTAGCTCTGTCTGTCAATATATGTAGATGACTGCTTTCATGCTGTATGGAATGAGACCCTCCATCAATCATTTAACACATATTGTGCTTCCAAATGGGAAGTTTGCACTGAAAATTGATTCCAGTGTTTGTGATGGTTTTATCAGTCCCATTTGATCACACATTGTGGCTGTTTGCACTTATGTTGTTGCAGGGCTTATGTCTGCTGAAAGCTGTTGTCGTAATCTGCCCAACTTTGATTTTGTAGCAGGAAATATGTGTTTATAGGTTACTGGATGTTACATATACATGCGAAGAAGTACAAGAATTACTGCAGGGGCTGTGCAAAGTGGTCCAGGCTGACACTGAAACAGAACTGATCAGTTCTACCCACATGACAGTGCTGTTACTGAAACAGTTATTTGAACAAGCAGAGAGATGGCATCTGAAACTGCAAGTTGATCTTTCAGAGCTTGAAAACAGGTTATTAGCAGTATAAATATGAGAAGTTTATATATAAGAAAGTGTATATGTGAGATCATTGTTTTATCTAAGAGGTATCAGTTGCCACTTTCTGTCAGTTGATTTGTCATACTTATGTAGCCAGCTGAAGAGTCTGCCCACACATATGGTGGAGTAGCTGCTAATGAAATGTGAGCTATGAAGTGCACAGCATAATTTGTGTTTAAATTATTCTGTTTGAGGAAGTAATGTGTTAACAGATTAACTTGTTGGTGCTATGGTGCACCTCACAGACCGTTCTTTACTTCTGTCAAGCATTATCCAGCGATACCAACTACCTCTCTGATAAAACATTGACCCTTTCTGAATGGTTGCCAAACATTTATGTTTATATTTTTTGTCCAAAATGTCTGTGCCACCTCTGGGGTCTGCACAGCCTCCTTAACGGGTGCCAGGGTTCTTTGCTAGGGGTAATGTTGCCGGGATGTGAAGTTGACTGCTCACCTCCATCTAGTGCCGAGACTGAGAATGAGTGGAGCTGTACCTGTACTCCCCCCATATGCCTTCATGGTGTGGACAGGGTAGACGCTACCTTCTGTATATGTATTTCTCTTGTATGTCATCTGGCTGACTGGCATTCATATTAAAATGTTTTTATGTATTTCTGATGTTGGTTGGGACGGTGTAGTCAGTGTAGTGACTTACTGCGGGCTTGTCAGTCTGGGGATTGAATCCTGGTGGGAGCAAGATTTTCTGCACTTGTCCAGACTGGCCCTGGGGCCACCCACCTCCTTTACAGTGGGTACCAGGTCTCTATCCCCTGGGGTAAAGCGGCCACGGCATAGTATTGACCACCCACCCCTATCTAGTGCCAAGGTTAAAGAAAGAGTAGAACTTTACCTCTTCTCCTCCTCTGGGCCTTCATGGCCTGTTCTCAGTTTAACTTAACTTTTTACAAATTTCTGTGTCAGGTACCGATGTGTGTATTACTGTTGCAACATGTAAATTCCCAGGATGCTGTACATGCATATTGTGACATTCTGACGTGGAGGCCAGGCACCTAACCTGTAAATTATGGAAGATATATGATATGCCAGTGTCGGCCTGGCCTGCAAGTTAGAAAGTCACATTATATGGGTGTGGCATTCGGAGATTTACATGTGGAAGACGTAATGTACGTGTGTGTCACTACGTGTGCAGTTGATGTTTTTTGACCTTGGCTGGCAGGAATTTGAGAGTCTTCTGGTGCTTGTCCTGAATGTTCTAACACTGCAGCTCACTTCTGCACGATCCTATGATTGTGAGCCTGGATCCTGTTTTCTCCAGATTGATCTCAATGTCTTCCCATTCCCTTACCAGTCTTCCAGACAGATGTCACTATTTGTAGAAGCAGCAGGTTTCTGTATGCCATGCTTCAGGCAGTTTTGATCTAGGTGTGTGTATTGGTTTCATCTGGAAACAAAACTTCAGTACTGATAGACATTCCAAGGGCAATGTGGGACTCTTGCAGATCCAGCCTGGTACATTGTGTCCTAAGCCGTATTGCATGTGGGATAGTGTAATCAGTATAGAGAGTACAATATGGATCTTAAAGAAATAGAATGGAAGGGCTTAGGACAGGGACATGTGGGTTGTTGTGAATATGGTATTGAACCTTCAGGTTCCATGAAACATTGCGAATTTCTTGAGGAGCTGTTAATTCTCACCATGGAGTAGTTAGTTCATTTGTCAGTTAGTTTGTTGGCATAATTCTGTAAAGGTGAAGCTGTCCCTGTGCATGCCATGAAGGCATACAGGGAGGTTGGAGGTATAACTCCACTCATTCTTAATGTCATCATTGGATGGATATGAGTGATCAGCCTCTTGCCCTGACCACTTCATTCCCAGGGAAAGAGCCCCTTTTACCCACTAAAAAGGGGGCTACATGGACCCTGTGTCCAGTATGGATGTTTTGGAGAGGAGAAAAATCACTTGTCCCTGCCAGGATTCAAACACTAGATCATCCACCCCTTAGTGTCATCTTTATAATATACAAAATCTGCTGGTTATTTTGTAAACACTTACAATGTAATCACTGACAGTACCTTTTGTTATGTACACAGTAACATTTGGTGTCAGCAGTATGTTGCAGTCCATCATGATGTTATGTTATGCTGTCAGGAGGACAGAAGCTGTCATATTTTTAATTTTACAGAGAACAGTTGGAGGTCATTAAAACTCTAGAGAACAATGAATTTCCATCTGCTAAACCAGATAAAAACCCACCTACACCAACAAGAATCAAACTTGTTCCAATGAATGATTCATCTGGATCTGTTCAGCTGCTTCATATGGAGATCGAAAGACTGAAGGAGGAAAATGAAAAGCTTGCCCAATCTGTCAGGGAAACAGCAAACAAGGTAGCTGTTGTGGGAGTTAGGTTCTCATGGAAGTGTCACTGAAGAGTAAATTCTGGGATATGATGCTGTATAAATGGGTGGGCAGTTCCCAGCATTTCAGAGCATCATAGTGCCTCTGAAAATAAGAACCACTGTGAAAATATAAGGTAGGGTAACTGATACAGTGATGCTCAGTGGAAGCTATCTGAAAGTATGGCAGTAGTAGACATGGTCATTTGAACCCATTTTCTAAGGGTAGGAAACCTGTAACATGTTCAAAACTGAAGCTATTGTCTTGTTAATTCACAGTTACCCGTTTAACCCCCCCCCCCCCAGTTTTCCATGTTATTACAACAAGGCATTTACCAAACACAACATTGAAAAAGGGTTTCATGTGACACGAAGTTATCCTAAATGGTATTTTTGGTGAAGATGAATTCTTATCCTCCCATGTCACTGACAGACTTTACAATCAGGTAACAGAACCAGCCAGTGCAACCTCAAGCTGCCAGGATAACAATGAAGAAAGAAAATCAGCTGGATTTACATGTCGCCTGAAATAATCAGACTGTTCCCTACAGCTGGGGGAAGAAAGCGTGGAATAAAACAGGATCCTGACAGACACACTAGAGAAGACTGATACTGACAGCCAGAGAGCTGAGAAGAGTAAAAGTAAATATTGAGAGAGAACACTTGAGAATAAAACTGTGAGGAAGAGGGTGATTGCTGTTGGCAGCTGTGAGGAGGAGCCTTCAGAGGGTGATTGCTGTTGGCAGCTGTGAGGAGGAGCCTTCAGAGGGTGATTGCTGTGAGGAGGAGCCTTCAGAGGGTGATTGCTGTGAGGAGGAGCCTTCAGAGATTGCATGTGCAGAAATGAGTGATGACTATGATTATGTAGAAGTGAGCGAAAAAGAAATTGCAAATGTTACTGAAGAAAGTTTTGTAGTTTGTGTTATTGCAAGAGGGGATGTCATAAGAGGGACAGTTCTTGTTACACAGCTGAAGTAACGAATGATCTTAATGGATATGCATGTGAAAACGGGTATTACATACGGCTGGAGAATGCCAGTAAATTTATCCTTGACAAAAAAAAACCTGTATCAGCATTCTTTGTAGTGACATATTACAGAAGCTTCCATCCCCATTCCTAGGTGGAATGTCCAAATGCTATGCATCACAGCTGCTTTTTCCAGTTGATTTTCATGCATTTAGTGCCCCTTTAGCTGTGCAAAATGTATAAGAGTATATGTAATTGAACTTACTGTACGTTGGATATAGCTTCTCTTTCACACTTCTCATTCTGAATGTGTAGAAGTATGGAACCAATGTTATTGGAAGAATATTGATTGCAAACATTTTTCTCATGTTACTTCTGATGACGTAAGTTGTTGCATATTAGTGCAGTATGCTGCAGACCCTGAACCCACACACAGTGTGCAGAATAAATTTACCCTTCACTTTACATTTCTATTGAATTCTGTCCCGAGGTACAACCTTGGTCACTTTACCTTCTCGCCTATAAATGTTAGCAGTAGCCAAACACACAAAGCAATGTTGAAACTTGCAACAATGAACATTTTATGGAATAAAAAATATACTTCAGTTGCCAGATACATGTGCAACATTTTGCAGCATTTTAAACTGTACAACATGTAATGCTGTTCACACAGAAAATTTAAAACCAGAAATTTACACAAGGTACAACACCTTCCCCTACAGTAGTTAGAAAACTTGTTGGCATTGTGGTCATCTCCTTTGTTATGAGGATGTTTGAAAAAAATCACATGGATTGGCAATAGATGGAGCAGGATAAATAGAGCAATTATGGTAGAATATTACCAGTGTTTTGAATGAACATGCTGCCCTAAATTATGTAAGTAGATGAATGTGAAATATCTTAGCTCATTCTTGCACACAGTTTGGCATAGCATTACCAGCTGCTTCTCCGTGTGTTTATGTGTGGAGCAACAGATGGCAATGCTACGGTGAAGGTAAACTTGTTGTTGTGTGTGCAGGGATAGTGGAGATACAGCTCAGTTTACTGGATGCAGGTGAGTGATCTGGCCTTGCACTGTGGTTACTTTACACCTGGGTAAAGAACCCCAGGTACCCACTGAATGGGAAACTGGGTGGGCCCTGGAGCCAGTCTTGATGCCTGGAGAAGAGAAAAATTTTTTGTGTGTGGTGGGAATTGAACCCTGGATCATCCGGCCTGTACCTTAGTCATTGTCCCGACTATGCTGGCCCAGCTGCCTTAATGGAAAATACATAAGTGAAAATTTTGTCTTTTGGAGAAAGAAACCTTCCATGAAACAGTTACGAGGTGTGTGCCAAAAGCTTCTGGACAGGCCACATGACATTCTACCAAATGTAATACACCCTTGTGTGCTGCTAGGTACTGCTGCCTTAATCTGTTGTTAAAACCCTTAGAATTTCATTTTATACATCAAATTTATTGCATTACAAACATGCTGAATAATTTCTTTTATTTTCCATAGAATGCCATTTATTTCATAATGTATCTTTTTCTGTTCAAATAATTCTTGTGCTTTTCATAGACCATGCTCTGCAATTTACATATTAACCTGGTCATGTAAAATGTAAGTGTATTTGCGTTGAGTGTTTCCTGCAATTGTTGTAGCCTAGTGAAATGACAGACCATAAGAAACAGAGGATTTGCATTAAGTTATGTTTTAACCTTTAGAAACCAGCTTCTGATTCTTATGAAACACTTAAAAAATCGTTTCTTGAGGAGAACACAGGCCTTTGGATGCTGTTCATGTTTCAAAAGTGGCCAAACTTCAGTAGAGGATTTTGAACATTCAAGTCAACTTTCAAGTTGGACTGATCAAAATGTGACAAGAGTGTGCCACCTTCATCCACTCATGCAATTAATGATGTTTTAACATTCTGGGCCCATTATGTGGTGTGTGTTGATGCATTTGAATGGAAGGTTTAAACGTGGGCAGATCGCTGCAACATTTGTGCTCTATCTGCTGAATGACAACTGGAAACAGAAGTGATTTTCTGGGTGCAAGGACCTGCCAAATCATATAAAAAAGTACAAACTTCCTTTCTAAAGTTATAACAGGAGATGGAAGCTGCGTTTATGGTTATGACTCGGAAACAAAGCAGCAGCATTCCCAGTGGAAGAGCCCATTGTCTGCATGTCCAGGAATTACAAGGCATGTTGATTGTATCCTTTTACAGTGAGGGAATTTTTCAAAAGGTGTTTGTTCATCAAGACCAAACTGAATCGTCAGTTCTACATAGAGGTCCTGAGGGGTTTGAGGGAGGATGTCTGGAGAAAATGCCCAGACAAATGGCACACTCAAGACTGGTTATTGCATCATAAGAGTGCACCAGCCGGCATGGTTTTTGTCTATTCTACAGCTTTTAACTGAGAAGAACATGGTGGTGGTCTCCCACCTAGTTCCTTGAGACTTACTCATGTTCCCAAAGATGAAAATCCAGTTAAAGGGACAAAAATTCAAGAATACCACCGATAATGAAGGTGAATCACAGACAGTGCTGGAAAGAATCATGACACAGGGATTATAGAGATGTTTTCAGCAGTGAGAGAGGTGCTGGCTGCAACTACAAGGGTACAATACCAACCTGTAACCAAGGTAAGTATAACACTGTTGTATCACCCCAGTCCAAATACTGTTGGCTCACATCTTGTATGTGAAATGTCTGTGTGTCGTAAGGTCCCATATGGTGCAGCATTCCTGAGATTTTCCTCAGTCTTGGGAGTAAAACCTCGTATGAATTTTCATTAATGACTTCTTAACTTGTACCCCACCCCTTTTATATAATGTGCTTCTTAGTGAGTGATTACTTGCTGATAGTTCTGCCAGGTGGCAATTGTCATTATGAAGCAGTCAATCAGTTAGAAGTACCTATTTTGCAGTTGGCACTGCAGCATCATACTTTGCTGATGACATCAGTGAGAATATTCAGTGAAATTGTGATTTGAGGATTTAGTTCTGTGATATGATGCTGCATCACTGGATGATCATTTCCTGATGCTTTTGAACTTGAGGTGTATGAAGATGAAGGCACTATGGTCTTTCAGAATGTTGGGAACTGCTTACTGAGCATTATGGGATCATATGACACAAGAATGGAATTTTCAACTACACCACTGTATATCTGTATATCCTGTTATCCATGTGGGGCCATAACATATATGAACAGATCATCGCAACGTTGTCTTGGCTAGAGACACTGTGGAATAGCATGTGAGTGTTATGTTATGAATGGGGCATGGCAAGTGTTGTACATGACACAACATACAGATTTCTCCATTTAAATGAAACTCATTTATTCCATGCACAGAAAAGTAGTCAAACCAGTTCATTTGCCCCTTTTGACATGTGTTTGATAGTTCATGAAATATATCTAAGATACATCCTTATGAAGCTACATGCCACTCAGATAAAGGCTCAGTATTAGTATTGTAAACAGCTGAGAAATGGTACCTGTTTATTCATTTTGTATTTCATGTTATGTGAGGCATTTTCATCTAACCATATTGCATTGTTTCCTTCAATAGGCAAGTTTGTACCAAGAGGAAATGAACAAGTTCAGGACAGAACTTGAGGCTGCTCAACACGAGGTGTCCACTCTGAAGGAGCATGCAGTAAATGCTCCTCAGCCATCACACCTTCATGAGGTCCTGAATTTCTTCCTATTGAATTATCAATATATTGGCTTTTGTTGTCATTAATAGGGACATAACTTCATCTGGCAACTGTTGCTAGTCACTTCCCTTTGGTTTATTTAACTCGTTCAAATTTGACGTGTAATGAACCGAAGGAAAACATTTTCAGGGCCTTCTTCAAATACATTGACTATAAACCCATTACTTTGTTAACTGCATTACACTGAATTGTCAACATGTGGGTGCTGACTGATGGCACATTGGCATAGTAGGGAGCATTATGCTGCCTGCTATAACACACAACATCACAATGAATTTTGATGCAAATTGTCAGATAAAATGATGTCAGCACAACCCAACAGCATGAGTTGTATAAAATGATGTGGGCACCACTGAACAGTATGAGTTGTCAGATAAAATGATGTCAGCACAACCCAATAATGTGAGTCGTCGGATAGAATGATTTCAACACCACTAATGACAGATATGAACCGTGTGGACCTTCTGTCATTTGCAAGTGGTGGTTTTTTGTACATTTTGCATGTTTAGTTTTCTTCTATGCAGGCAACCAGTTTCAGTACAATTGCATATTTCAGGTTGTGACAAATTGCATCACTTAGGTTTACTAGGTATGTGAAGGTCTTAATCTTTTGGGATCTTCATTGTAATAACTTTCTGGTAATTTAACATTTCAGATGTTTTGCCAAATATCTGAATAGAGGCACTAGAAATCAATGCAGGAATGGTCCACAGATTTTATGAAATCCCATCAATGTACAGTGGTGTAAAAAACCCAGCTGCTACTGTATAACAACTTGTGGGTTCTGAAGGTGTAATGCCACATTATTTTAGCACTAAATGATGCTGCATGGTCAAATTATGTATTACTCTTATCATGCATTTTCTTACAGGTAATAGCTCCACCAAAAATGCACAATGCTAGTTTATTAAGTGCATTTGTTGGTTGATGTATGAATACCTAAAGGTCAAGTTTAGTGACTTAAAATATTGAATAATATCAAAACTATTGTGTTATTGTTGTTTTCTTGGTATAGTGCATCCCATTGTGAGGAATATTTAGTGAAGAAGTTTTTCAATTTGACACAACCTTCTTTTCTTTTATTACGAGTATAGAGAATAAAAAAATAACAGGCTTCAGCTTGTATCCATTAAGCCATCTGCAAGTCTCACCTAGAAGAGTATATAAAGAAACTTTTCTTTTACAGATACTGTATATGAAAGGTTGAAATCTCAAATATTAGAGTGCTTGTGGGAAATACAGGGTGGGGCATAAAGATCTCCCACTTTTCGAAGAGGTATAAAAAATGAAAGAAGCTATCTAGAAAAAAATTGAATATATTTCTGAAAAGTACATTAAAAACAGTTTTTTTAGTGGGTTTTTAAAATCAGATCAGACATATGGCGGCCGTCGTTGGCAACACATTGATGAAGACGTTCCCGGAAGTTCTTCATCACTCTCCGGGTTAGCTCAGGCAGAATGGAGTCGATTTCCTGTTGGATCCTTTCCTTCAGATCCTCAAGAGATTGGGGACGATGTTTGAAAACCTTTTCCTTTAGGTATCCCCAAAGGAAAAAGTCACACGGGCTTAAATCTGATGACCGTGCCGGCCACTCCATGTCTCCCCCTAAAGAGATCAAACGCCTAGGGAACATTTCCCTCAACACTCGGAGCGAACGTCGTGCTGTGTGAGCTGTGGCCCCGTCCTGTTGAAACCACACATCTTCTGTATCCACATCGTCCAGTTTGGGCCGCAGAAAGGTTTCCAGCATTTCAAACGTACCGGTTGGAGGTCGCAGTTACTGTTACACCACCTTCCTCAAAAAAGTACGGGCCAATCACACCAAATTCGGCAACTGCACACCAAACAGTTATGCAAGGAGAGTTAAGCAGTCGTTCTTGGAGTTCACGAGGGTTACGTTCAGCCCAGTAGCGAAAATTCTGCTTGTTTACGGCTCCACTGAGGTGGAAGTGAGCCTCAATGCTCTCTGCGTCGCTATCGCAGAACAGTTGTTCTCATAATACGCTTCAACAGCAAAGCCTAGATGTTCACCGGTCCAACCCATTATGGGTACTGACAATGGTAGAGGCTAACCAACCGCATGACACTACCCCCACTACAGCCTGCACAGTCCCCCTTCAAAAAGTGGGAGATCTTTATGCCCCACCCTGTACAAACACATAAAGTTGTGTGGTTATTAATAGGAACTTTAAAAAGGTTTATAATCTGAACTGGATGTGTGTCAGCTGTTGGTGTCTGTTAGTGACTGTTGGTTTCTGTTAGTGAATTATAGTGACTGTTGGTGTCTGTTAGTGACTTAGTGTCTGTTAGTGACTGTTGATGTTTGTTAGTGACTTAGTGACTGTTGATGTCTGTTAGTGACTTCATGTCTGTTAGTGACTGTTGGTGTCTGTTAGTGACTGTTGGTTACTGTTAGTGAATTATAATGTCTGTTAGTGACTTAGTGTCTGTTAGTGACTGTTGGTGTCTGTTAGTGAATGTTAGTGACTGTTGATGTCTGTTAGTGACTTCATGTCTGTTAGTGACTGTTCTAAACAGTTGTTGGTTGTCTGCAATTTGGTGTTTGTTGTTATGTCCTTAAAATTATAGTTGCACTTTTAACAATACAGGTGATTCTGAATGAAGGCATCACGATGTGCTTGAAAATCAATAAGTATTACACAAATGTACGTTAGCACAATCTGTTCATTCTATAGTATGGCTACATGTTTCGACTAGATGTTAGTCATCTTCAGGCCCCTACAATTACTTTACCAGATGCTTTGTCCACTTTGGGATCCCATAGTGTTTACATATGGATTACTTATTTTCTGGAGCTTTTAGAAATTACAGGGTTATTGTTATTTTGCAGGCTGTGTTTAAGCAATTAAACCACTACAGCATTCCAATTTAGTGCATCGATGTTCACTGGACGCTTCACCCGTGGGATGCCGTTGTCACATTACAGTTTGGAGTGTTTGCGCGGTGATGTTGGGTGGGGTCTTCCTGGAGGTTTTTTTGTGTCGATATTCTATAACAGAACAGGTGCGTTTCTAGTATATGGGATTTATCTTATTGGATACGACCGTGAATTTGTAAGTCTATCAGTTAATTTGTTAGTAAGACTTATTGTATTTCGTTGTTTCTCTTTTTTCATCCCTTGCGGTTGGTCTTGTTCCACACTGTGAATGTGAGTGTCTTCTCAGGGGTGTTGTTTTGGCACTGTTTTTGTTCACTGTGTTGTGACCTCTGTGTGGCCGCTTGGGTAACTGTCCTGTATACTGTCTTTGTGGGTGTCTTTTTTTGGTGTCCCTACTTCTTTTTATATGTGCTGCCCTCCTTGAGGGGAATGTTTCACTATGGTTTTGAAAATCGGGTTGCTCTGTACGGTGAGTCTGTTGTTTATCTGATTCCCGTTCTTAGTTTCTCTGTAAATGTAAAATTTTTCAAGGTTGTCGAGCATTTTTCCTTTTCTCTCATAGTGAATTATGTTCATTATTTCGTCTATTGTGCCGAAGGAGTGTCCTTCGTTGATGACATGTTGGGCAAATGTGGATCTGTTGTTTGAGTATTTAAAGTCGTTGTAATGTTCATGGTACCTTACACGGAAGGGCCGGCCGGTCTGACCTGTGTATATCTTATGGCACGTGAGACATTCCAGCTGGTAAACTCCACTTTTCTCGTATTTGTCGGGTTTTGGTGTCTTCTGTGGTATTA
>Ga0131853_10010227_pt1 | contig 17164 bp, 13 predicted proteins | sample TergutLab28metaG_FD_92764 | JGI IMG/M metagenome (GOLD analysis project Ga0131853, IMG submission 92764) | Labiotermes labralis P1 segment gut microbial communities from Petit-Saut dam, French Guiana - Lab288 P1 (version 2) (version 2) | ecosystem: Host-associated > Arthropoda: Insects >... | reverse complement strand
TGCAACACCATTATTGCCACCGTCAAAATGCAGATTGCGATGAAGCAGATGTCAAAAGCCCGAGGGCGATACGGCATCACGTAATACAGGCAAAAACGTGCGAGCGGAATGGGAATCAGAAGGAGGCCAATAAAGGAGACGGTATAAAACACCGAGAATTGACTGAAGAAGAGCAAGATGACGTCGTTGGAAAACAGCGTCCAGCAGCCGCAGGCCAGGCAGGTAAGCCCCAGCCAGAACAACACGATGGCAAACTCCGCGCGGCTGAAGAATACGAGGCTGATGATGGCAAGCGTAACCCCTAAGATGAGCATCATGATAGAAAGAATCAAAACCAGATAATTCTCTACCAGCACGTGTTTAGCGATGAGGTTTTGGTCGCCACTGTAAAACGGCTGCAGCTTAAGCGAGTTGGCAATCGGAGAAAGCGTGTAGTCAAAGCGGATTTCCTTGCCGGCGGCTATGTTGGGCAGTGCGATGATGTCGATAGACCGCGGCGGCTCCTTCTGAAATGCCGGAAAGGTGTGAGCGCCGCCCACGCTGAAGTACGGCTCTCCGTCGATGTAAAGCACGCACCCGGCATTGAACGCCTCCACGAGCAGGCTGTCCCGCTCGTTGCCGTTGCTTGTCAGGTAAACCGAGACTTTATCCCCTGGCTGCAGGCCCGTGATGGTGCGGGGCAGGCTGGTGGCGCCCTGCGGCTCTCCGTTGACTGAGTACTCCACTTCGTCAGTAGCGGTGAGGGGGTTGAAGTAGTAAATAACATTGTAGGCAGGCGAAAGCGCAAACCCAACGGTGATAATCAACAGCAAAACCGTTGCAACCGTATAGAGCGCAACGAGGGCTTTTTTAATCGCTGCGTATCTTGCTGAAAATATAGTCATCGTATTTGTTCTTAATGCGTCGGTGGTCTTTGACACGGATATAGGCAATGTCGCCGTTATCCATGATGAAGTCATCGTCAATGTCATCTACGTGGTCGAGGTTAACGATAAAGGCGCGGTGGCTGCGCAAGAACCTTGGCGGGGTGAGCAGGGTTTCCAGGCTGTCTAAAGAGGTTATCGTGGGGTATTCTTCTCCGCCAGACGTAATAATGTGGGAGCGGGAATCGCGCGACTCAACGTATTCGATGTCGTTGAAGGGAATCGAGACGGCTTGACCGTCGCTGATTATCTCCAGGCTTGCCTCAAGATGGCGGTCTCTTCTCACGCCGGCCAGTTCCAAGGACTCCTCAACATCTTCTTTGAGAACCGGCTTAATCATGTACTTGTAAGCGTTGAGGCGGTAGCCCTCTCGGGTAAAATCCTCGCTGGTGGTAGTGAAAACGATGACCACGTTGGTGTCCATCTCGCGAATTTTCTCGGCTGTCTCCACGCCGGAAAGCTCATCCATGAATACATCGAGAAAAACCAGGTCGTACTTGTCTTTGGCAAACTGGTCTATGAAACTCTCTCCGTTTTTAAAAACGTCAAGGGTGTAGCCGACGCCTGAATTCTCAATGAGGGTCTTAAGGGCGGCGAGGTCCGGATCTGTGTCTTCGCATATCGCCAAGCGCAGGGGTGGTTTTTCTATACGCGGCATCTACCTCACACCTCCGTTACGTGCCCTAGACTTGCTCTAGCTTACCCAAAACTTTCCCTCACTATTGCCAAGGCCCAACGTGCCAGATTCTCAAGATCTTTGATTACCAGGCGTTCTTCGGTGGAATGGACGTAATCCATGCCGCAGCCCAGGCTTACCGCAGCCAGGCCAAAGGATGAAAACACGTTGGTGTCGGCGCCGCCGTTGCTGATTTCGGTGCGGGCCTCAAGGCCTAGCTTGCGCGCGGCGCGCATTGCCAGTTCTACCTGTGGCGAGTCTTCCGGGGCAAAAAAGCCCTCGTAATTAGCCTTCCACTCTACCGTAACCTCAACCGCGCCGGCTCTGGTGTCATCCTCAACTGGGGATGACTTGAGGATCTCCTCAATCCTAGCCTGATGGGCAAGGAGCTTGTCCTTGCTCTGGCTTCTGAGCTCACCCGTAACCAGACATGCGGCTGCCACCACATTGCCTGCTGTTCCACCTTTGATAAACCCTACATTAGTAGTGCTCTCCTCGTCAAGGCGGCCCTGCGGCAAGGCCTGCACGGCTTGGGCGGCGGCCTTGATGGCAGAGACCCCTTTTTCAGGGGCAATGCCGGCGTGTGCTGCCACGCCCTTGAATTCTGCACGGTATGAATAATGGAAGGGAGCGCCGTTTACCACCAAGCCGGGTTTGCCTGCGGCATCCAGAACGTAGCACAGGGCGCCTTGTGCATCCCGGAATGCTTCTTTTCCGAGTGCCTTGGCACCTTGAAGGCCCACCTCTTCTTGGGCAGTAAATAAGATTCCGATTTCTGGGTGCGCCTCGCCCTTGGCTTCAGCCTCAACCAAACAGCGAATCATCTCGATGATGGCTGCCAAGCCTGCCTTGTCGTCGCCGCCCAGCACGGTGGTGCCGTCTGAATAGATGACACCATCTTTGATCTGAGGCTTGATGCCCCTGCAGGGCTCAACAACATCCATGTGAGCTGAGAAATAAAGTGGTACAGAGGGACGGGGTTGCTGTGGTACAGCAACCCCGTCCCTCTGTACCACTCCAGAAAAGGCCGGCAGTGTAGCAACCACGTTGCCTGAGTTGCCGTTTGGTACTTCGGTGAGAGCTTCTAGGTTTATCGTGCAGCCTGCTTCTTCCAGCACTTGCTTGCAATAGGCGGCAAGCTCTGCCTCTTGGCCCGTTGGGCTGTCAATTTGGACGAGGTCCAAAAAGGTGGCAAGAAGTCGCTCGGGGTTGATGGTAGCCATCACTCAAGCCTTTGCTCGTGATGCAAGATGGCGGCCCCCACAAAATCGCGGAAGAGCGGGTGCACGCGCGTGGGGCGGCTCTTGAATTCCGGATGGCTTTGACAGCCTACAAACCAGGGGTGATTGGCGAGTTCTATCATCTCCACCAATTCATTGTTGGGCGAGATGCCGCTGATGACTAGTCCTGCCTTGGTCAGGGGCTCGCGATAGGCATTGTTGACCTCATAGCGATGACGGTGCCGCTCGTAGATGACGGGCTCGCCGTAAGCAGCCGCTGCCTTGGTGTCCGGAGCAATCTCGCAGGGATACACCCCCAGGCGCATTGCTCCTCCCAGGTTAAGAGAGTCTTCTTGACTGGACATGAGGTCTATAACCGGATGCTTGATTTCGTCTCCCAGCTCGGAGGCAAACTCATTTGAATTTGCGCCTTCCATGCCGGCAGCATTGCGTGCAAACTCGCAGACTGCTGCTTGTAGTCCTAGGCCAATGCCAAAGAAAGGCACCTTATTCTCCCGGGCATAGCGCACCGCGGCTACCTTTCCTTCAAAGGCGCGGAGCCCAAAGCCTCCCGGTACCAGAATGCCGTCCATCTGACTGAGGACCTTGTCGACTCCCTCGGCCCTGAGGGTCTCGCCGTCAACCAGGTGCACATTGACCCTTCTACCGTGGTAGACCGACGCGTGGCCCAGCGCCTCAATGGCGCTTAGGTAGGCATCGGGCAGGCTTACGTACTTGCCCACCACGGCAATGTCGATGGGCTCGCCCAGGGTGTCGAGCTTTTTGGAGTACTCCTGCCAGTCGGTCAGGTCTATCTCGCCGGCGGGAAGCCCCAGCTCTTCAAGAACCTTGATGTCCAGACCCTGGTCATGCAGCATCAGAGGCACCCGGTAGATATTGGGCACATCCACGCAGGAGAGGACGTTTTCTACCGGCACATCGCAAAAGAGCGAAATCTTCTCGCGCATTTTTCTGTTGATGTCGTGGTTGCTGCGACAGACTATGAAGTCGGGCTGCACACCTATGGAGCGCAGCTCTTTAACACTGTGCTGAGTTGGTTTGGTTTTGACCTCGTGAGCGCAGGCAATATAGGGAACCAGGGTCACGTGGATGAAGATGACGTCGCCTACCGGCTTGTTGCGCTTGAACTGACGGGCTGCCTCAATGAAAGGCAGGCTCTCAATATCTCCTACCGTGCCGCCTATCTCGGTGATGACGATGTCCGCGCCACTGTGCGTGGCAATCCGAGCAAGCCGCTCCTTAATGCTGTTGGTCATGTGCGGGATGACCTGCACGGTTCCGCCGTGAAAGTCACCTCTTCGCTCCTTGCTGATGAGGCTTTGATAGATGGAGCCTGCGGTAAAGTTTGACTCGCTGCTGAGGTTTTCATCGATGAAGCGCTCATAGTGCCCCAGATCAAGATCGCCCTCGTGGCCGTCATCGGTCACAAAAACCTCGCCGTGCTGAAAGGGGCTCATCATGCCCGGGTCAACATTTAAGTAGGGATCTGCCTTTTGCATGGTAACGCTATAGCCGTGAGACTTGAGGAGGTGCCCAAGCGATGCTGCGGTGATACCCTTTCCCAGACTTGATACAACTCCCCCGGTAACAAATATGTGCTTGGTCATAACTCTCCTTTTAGTTTTCTTTTATTCTACGACATCTTGTACTCCTAGTTGGTCTGGCTTGTTCAAAATCCTGCTTCTTTCGGTAATCATGCATAAAGAAACAAGCCTTCCTGCTGTGCCGAGGGCAAGCAGGAGGGCTTGTGTTGAAAAAAAGAAGATGGTAGGAGCCGAGAAAACGGGAGCTCCTACCATAATAGGGTGGGTGCAAAACATGATAAACTATCGAGTAACTCGATAGTCAATGGGATAAAGAGACGGGGCTGGTGTCTCAGGCTGACTCACTGGGCTCCCAGCAATTTGTTTCTGTCTTGGAGCCCCGGCTCGCTCCAGCGAGCCTTTGCTAGCTTGAAGCTGCCTGAGTCGCTCACCCCCAAGCCAGAAGCCAAACAGCTGGGAGCCCAGTGAGTCAGCCTGAGACACCAGCCCCGTCCCTTTGGCCCCTCAGTCCCCGCGTACGAAGCGTTTGAGTTTTTCTGAGACCTTGGGGTCAATGCGTTCTGCGAGGGTGTTTTTTTGGGTGGGGTTGTTGCCGCCTTGGGTAGTATGTTCGTTGAGGTTTTCAGAGAGTGAGTCAAGCTCACAGTAAAAACCGGCTGCGCTCATGCGTGCCACCCTGTGGCCAAAGACGGTTGATTGAATATTGGCATCGGATGAAATCACGAGCACCTCAAAGCCTTCGTTGGCCGCCTTGGCGGCTAGCTTTTCTATGATGGTATCTGCTGAGACCCCGGAGGGAGAAAAGAGGTACTCGATGGTGCCAAAGCTTTGTCTCTCGCCGCTTGAGCCAGGGTTTCCTGCTCCATCAAAGACTACCGTAGTAGCATAATCCTTGCCGGCAAAACTCAATACGTCTTTAAGTAGTGCTTCTCTAGCTGCGTTGAAAGTATCCTGGGTGTGATCAGAAGCCTGCTCTAACAGGTGCTCATAGTGCCCGCCCGCCCGTATGACGTTGTAGCCATCAACCAGGAGAGCTTTTTTGCGAGCATTCTTCATGATTCTGATTATGGTACAGGAGGGACGGGGTTTGGTGTACCACTTTTTTTCTCAGGAAAAAAGTGGTACACCAAACCCCGTCCCTCCTGTACCAACTCGTCTAACGGTTTCTGAGCGTTTAGCCAGTGGATGCTTGGGTAGCGTTTGAACCAGCTGAGTTGTCGCTTGGCGTAGTGGCGGGTTGCCTGCTGAATCTGCTCTACTGCTGTTTCAAGGGTTTTCTCGCCGGTTAGTACACCGAGGAGTTCTTTATAGCCAATGGCTTGCTGAGCAGTAAGAGCTTTTTCGTAACCTTTGTTAAGCAGGCTCTGCACTTCTTGAAGAAGTCCCTGCTCAATCATGCGAAGCACTCGTGCGTTAATTCGCTCATAAAGTATTTCCCTTGGCAGGGTCAGACCCAGGTAAACAACCGGATAGACCTCGTTGCTGGTTGAAAATTCCGCTACTTGCTCTGAATAGCTGCTCCCCTGCTCCAACCACTCAAAGGCGCGAATCACCCTACGGACGTTGTTGGGATGAATGAGGGCCGCACTCTCTGGATCAGCGGCCTGAAGCTTGGCATGAAATGTCTCCGGGCCCAGCTCTTCGGCTTCTTTGGTTAGGCGTTGTCGGACGAGGCGACCCGAGGGGACGGTTCCAACGTCTAGCTCTCCTTCAATAAAGTCCTCCAGAGCGGCGCGGATGTAGAGGCCTGTACCGCCGCAGAGGATGGGCTGCTTGCCCCGTGCCCAGATGTCGTCAAAGGCAACGCGGGCGGCTTTTTGATAGAGAAAGGCGTTGAATTCTTCACCCGGCGCCACAAGATCCAGACAGTGATAGGCGCACGTGCGCTCAGCAGGAGGCACCCTTGCAGTGCCAATGTTCATGCCACGATAGACCTGCATGGAGTCGGCGCTTACAATCTCACCGTTAATCGCTTGCGCCAGGTTCTCTGCCAGCTCTGATTTGCCGGTAGCAGTGGGGCCAACAATTGCTATGAGGGCTTTTTGGCTCATCATTGTCTTCCTACAACAAGGTGCCTCGGAGATACCAGGTCTTTGCCTCGCTTATCAGTACAGGAGCCATCTTGCCGGCAAAGTCGGTGCTCGCGGCTCCGTTTGGCAAGGGGGCGTGCACGGTTTGGTTTCCTGGGCCTCTCCCTGCCAGCATGTGGTTGTTGCGCTTTGAGGCTCCTTCAAACAGGGTGAGTACCTCGGTGTCCAAAAACTGCTGGTTGAAGTCCCAGGCGCTTTGCTGCACCAACTCCACCAGACGGTCAAAGCGCTCTTGAATGACCTCGCGCGGCGTATCATCAACAAGCGATGCCGCCGGAGTGCCCTCGCGCCTGGAATAGATAAAGGTGAACGCCTGGGCAAAGCCAACCGCGCGCACCAAGGTCATGGTGTCTTCAAAGTCCGCCTCGGTCTCGCCCGGAAAGCCCACGATGATGTCCGTGGAAAATGCCACCTGCTCCTTGCCGGCTGCTTTGCAGGCGGCCTTAACGCCCTCAATCAACTCCAGGTATTTTCCGGAGGTATAGCGGCGGTTCATGGCCTCAAGTATCCGGTCTGAGCCGCATTGCACGGGCAGATGCAGGGCGGGCATCAAAGCCGGCACCTCGCCAAACGCCTGAATGGTCTCTTCAAGCAGATCCTTGGGGTGCGAGGTGGCAAAGCGCAGGCGCTCAATACCGCTCTCCCCTAACGCGTAAAGCAGCTCCGCAAAGCGAGGCTGGCCGTAGAGGTCACGCCCGTATGAGTTGACGTTTTGCCCCAGCAAAGTGATTTCGCGCACGCCGTCAGCAACCAGCTTTCCGGTTTCTTCCAGCACCTCTTCAAAGGGCATGCTCTTCTCGCGGCCGCGCACATAGGGCACCACACAATAGGCGCAGTAATTGTTGCAGCCGGTCATTATGGGCAGCCAGGCGTGCCAGGCGTGCTCTCTTTTTACGGGATTATCTGCGCCGGTAACAGGATACTCAAGCTCAGCCGCTTCTTTGTTGCTGATGATTTCCACTGCCGGCTTTTTGGTCTCCCAAGCTTCAAGGATGAGCGCCGGCAGGCTTGCAATGTTGTGGGTGCCAAACACCACTCCCACGTGCGGCATCTTTGCTGCTAGCTCGGCTCCATCACGCTGGCCAATGCATCCGCCAACCGCTACCAGAGCCTTTGAGTTTTTGAGTGAAGCCACCTGCCCATAGAGGCGTTCGTCTGCCGCCTCTCTCACACAGCAGGTCATGAACACTATGATGTCAGCACCATCTTGAGAGGCAGCCACCTCGGCGCCCAGGGCATCCAACATGCCGGCAACACGCTCGGTGTCGCTCTTATTCATCTGGCATCCAAAGGTGATGATGTGATAGCTGCTACCAGAAAGCTGATTGATGGGAGCGCCGGGTATCATTCTTTGAACAGCGGTTGAAATTGTTGCGAATCCAGCCTCATCCGCTCATCAATGTCGGCTGCAGACCCCCCGCGCACAAACCGCGGCTCTACAACAAAACGAATGGCGGTTCTGGTCTCGCCATCTATGTTTATGTCGGCAAAGGCAGGAATGCAGACGATTTCTATACCAATGGGCGAAAGAAAGCCCCGGGCAATAGCGATAGCCTTGACTGCCTGATTAACTGCCCCGGCTCCCACGCTTTGAATCTCCACATGCACGCCGTCCTTAATCATACCGGCAATAGCGCCGGCTACCGAGGAGGGTGAAGACTTGGAGGATACTTTAAGGAATTCCATTTTGCTGCCTTATCTACTGCGTTAGGGCTGTGTTTATTGCTGCAGTTTTGCAGCTGTGTATAAACTGTGTTTATTACGCATATTTTCTCACAGCCTTACCTATTTTGGCAACCATGAGCGTAGCGGGTTCCCAGCTCGTGGCCTGAACCCCTCAAACATAAGCCTGAGCCGCTGCTTCACAGTAGCGGCTCAGAGAGCACAGGGTGAGGGACGGGGCTGCTGTACCATTTTCTGCGTAATTTGGTACACCAACCCCGTCCCCCTATCTAAGCTACCCCTAAGCTACAAAACATCCTCCCCCTTGTGCTCCCCATTTTGTCCGGCAATTTAGCGGTTTTGATTGTCGTTGGCTGGTTTTGAAACAGCTAAGTGTTGGTAAGACCGAGTAAATAACCTGACAGGGGAACGTACAAAGTGTCAGAGGAACCGAACTATCTCGCGACGTTGTGAAGCCAGCTCGCGCACCGCTAAAATGGCGAACAGCCAAAGGCTCAAAAACCTGGCCTATTAGTCATGTCCAAATAAACTGCTCAGAGTAGTTTTTGGCTTTTGCGGCTTTTGGCTAGTTTAGTTCCGATAGCGCCGACAGCTAAAAAGGCCAATAGCAACGTGAAGCCCATCACGGCGTTAGTGTCGCCTGTCGGAGGTATTGTAGGAGGTATAGCAGAAGCATCAGATGAGCTGCTCACCCATACAAAACTTGTGTCCCCGCTGTAATCGATCCAACTGTACTGCAGGTAGCCAGTTTTTTGAGATAAAGTATCGAAATCCTCGGGGGTCATGTAAACGATTGCCATCATGCCGTCTACATCAAAGTCCAGAAATCCGATGTAGCGCGGAGCGTCGATAGTTCCTTGCACAGTTATTTTACCGCCATGACCCACCCAAGCGCCAATCGCATCAACACCTGACGATACGATGTTACCGTTGACGAATACTTCCCCTCCCCTATGGGCAGATGCACCAAAAGCACCCGCAATACTGCCGCCCACTCCCGACGAAAAGATATTTCCGTTCAAGGTTATGATTGAGCCCGTCGCAGCAGCTACTCCGGCACGCCCATAGCCGGGAGTAAGGGGATTTGTTGTGCGAACAATATTGCCTGTCATGGTCACAACAGAGTCAGCGGAGGCATAGATGCCGTCACCGTCTGAGTTGATGTTGCCGTAGACGAATACTGTTGAGTTGTTATTAGCAGTAATCCCATATTGTCCGGAGACAATGTTAGCACTAACGGTGAGCGTACTGTTATTCGCAGCCCTGATATAAAAGCCAACTGACACTGTGCCACCGTTTTCAATAGTGAGGCTGCCATTGTCTACAGCGATGTCCTCACCTTCTAGATCTAAGCTAAATCCATCAAGGTCAATGGTCAGTGTAATGCCAATTGCCGTTATCGTCGTAGCTTCACTGATGTCTTCTCGCAGCTTAATGGTCTGGTCATCTGTTACATCAGCCAGTGCACCGGCAAGTGTGGTGTAACCCATATTAGTTTCGACGATCATGCAGATATCACCTACTGCTGGCGGGGATGCCAACAGTTCAGCCGGCGGGGCTTGATTGCCATTTGTCGTCTCACCGGTTTCTATAGCCTCTATGGAAGCTTCATTGCTCTCATCGGCAAAAGCGAAAACAGGGAGGGGAAGGAGCGAAAACACAAGCGATAATGATAATAGCGTAGTAAACAACATACATTTCTGTCTTATTTTCATTTTGACCTCTCATATTGAATAACCGTGTGTTAATGCATTTACAATTCGTTTGTCGGTTTGAAGCAATCTCGCCCCTAAAATAGGAAATTCTGAGACTTAGAGGCTGAGAACACCACATATTATACACATTTTGGTTGCATCGTTAAGACAACGAGTGCGCCAAAGGTGACAAAAGCGATAATTAATTTGTCCCCCTGGCGCTATATTGCGCAAGATATTCGGTGATGGTTTCTTCTATGGTTTGGTAATCAAAGGCTTCAAAGGCGGTTTTGATCTTCATGATTGCTTCGCTGCCTTGTAGATACTGGGTGCTTGTGAGCTCTTCAACTAAATTGCTCATTTCGGTGATGCTGAAACTCTGTGTTGCGTAGAGTAGCGCCTTGAGTTTTTGGGCATCCGGTTTGTCAGCCTGGACTTTGCCTCCAGCGCTGTTTTCCAGTTCTTCGATTTTTTCTTCGAGCGCAATCAGTTCTTTGAGAAGCTCCTGAGTTGCGAGGATAAAGGTATCGTTATCGCGCTGGCAGCTTGCAAGGTCTCCATTTTTGGCGGCAATCTCAAGATCGCGCGCAATATCGCCCACGGCATTGGCTCCAATGCCGTAACAGGATCCCTTGGCACCATGAATCTTTATCGAATAGGCCTCCAGGGTCTCGCCGCTTATTGTGCTGGTGGCGAGGCTCTCAAGATTGGCAGGCATATTAGCAACAAAAGAACGGATAATACGCATATAGAGCTTGGGGTTATTGCCCATGCGCGCCAGCGCCTCCGGGATATCCAGGCCAGGTATTGCGGCCTCAGCTAAAACTTGATCAGCAGCAGTGCTTGACATTGAGCCTCCATCTCGCTTAAAACCTGATTCAACGGTTTTCAGCTACCTCTAAAAACCGCGTAGTGCAACCTCTATAAATACTCCCTGACTGTGTCGTTGTTAGAAAGAGCAATGGCCCGGTACGCCTTTTCGTGGCGCTGGAGAACCTCCACCAAATAAGGGTCAAAATGGGTGCCGGAATCCTTGTAGATAATGGCGAGGGCCTCGTCCGCGGTAAATGCTTTTTTATAAGGGCGGTCTGACGTAAGGGCGTCAAACACATCGGCAATGGCAGCTATCCGGGCGCTCAGCGGGATGGCAGCTCCGGCCAGCCCCCGGGGATATCCGGAGCCATTCCATTTTTCATGGTGACCATAGGTGATGTCCAGGGCTGTGAGCAGCAGCGTGTCCTCTTCCATCTTTTCAATGGCTCGCTGGAGCATGTCAGAGCCGTGGATGGGATGCGTTTGAATGATGCTGAACTCCTCGGCGGTGAGCTTTCCCGGCTTGAGCAGCACGCTGTCCGGCATGGCGAGCTTGCCCAGGTCATGGAGTTTAACGGCATCGATGATGTCTTGGCCGTACTCCAAAGTTATCTCATAGCCCGGCTTGGGGTTGTTGACCAAATCCATTACCAGCACTCTGGTGTATGCCGTGGTGCGGTCAATGTGGGCGCCGGTGTCGTGGTCGCGCATGTCGGAGGCTTGCGCCAGGAGGTCGAGCGTGATGCGGTCGCGCTGCTCGAGCTTTTTGTTGACGCGGCGAATCTGGGCTGTTTGCTCCTCAACCATTTCTTCCAGTTGGTGGCGGTGGCGAAAAAGCTCCAACTGCAGGCGCACCCTGGTTATCAGTGCGTGCGGGCGCAAGGGTTTAAGCAGGTAGTCAGCCGCGCCGTTTTCCAGCGCCTTAACCTCATCTTCGCTGTTAACTGAGCCGGTAAGGAAGATAACGGGAATCTCTTTGAGTTCTGGGTCTGCCTGAAGCTTTTCAAGCATTTCAAGGCCGGTTATCTCCGGCATGTGATGGTCGAGCAAGATAATGTCAACGTGGTTGTTCTCTAAGAACCTCAGTGCTATCTCACCCGAGGGAAATGGCCTCACAAGGTAGTCATCTTTGAGCGCCACAAGGACAGACTCAAGGACTATTGGATCATCGTCTACGGTAAGAACTACAGGCTTGCTGCTTAACGCTTGTTCTTCCGATGTTGCCAAGGCTGCCCCTTCCACTTAATAACACGGTATCCAGTGTGAAGTATAGCACTCTACGCAAGCACACGCAGGAAACGCAACAAAAAGATAGTGTTAGAGATGAGGAGAGGATTCTGGAGCTGGAGAGGGGATTTGAACCCCTAACCTACTGATTACAAATCAGTTGCGCTGCCGTTGCGCCACTCCAGCTCAGGGCGATAAGTGTAGCATAAGTGGCACAGAGAGACGGGTCTTGGTGTGGTACAGGGGGGACGGGGTTAGTGTGGTACAGGGGGGACGGGGTTAGTGTACCAATTTGGCCCAAGGGCCAAATTGGTACACTAACCCCGTCCCCCCTGTACCACTAGGCATCAGCTTTTGGGTTAGGTGAGCTTGGGTACAGGCTTGTGAGATTTCCCCACTCAAAGGTTATGTACCACTTGTCATCTCGCTTTACCATGCTTATGTTTTCATACCAGGTGTCACTTTGGCCTGATGTGTGCACAATGGTGAACTCCACGGTAACTACTGCCTTGTTTTTATCGTCCATTACCGTGGAGATTTCCTTGACCGTCATGGTGCCGGTAACTTCTTCCAGGGGTAAGTTATCTTTGGCAAAGCCGCCAAGCAGCCCCCCAATGAGACCCACCGCAACGGAATCTAATTTGGGTATACCAAAAAACCCTGCCACACCGCTGATTATGTTTTGCACTATCTTAGTAACCCGGGGGTCAAAACACTCAATTATCTCGCCGTAGTCATGATTGCTATAGGCAGCCGCAAACTGCTCAATGGTGTCAAAGGGTTGAGGCTCTGGGGCAGGTTCTGAGTTTGCAATCACCAGGATGATAATCAGCGCCACAATTCCCAGCACTGCGGCAATACCGATGATAATGCCTAGTTTCTTTTTAGGTTTCTTTTTAGGCTTCTTTTGTTGTAGTTCTTGCTCTTGCATTGGCACTTCATTCATGGCTGTCCCTGTAGCTTGTGAGTAGGTAGCAGTGGTGAATCTTTTTGGAGCGTTCAAAGTCGGGTGGGATGGTTTGGGTGGTGATGTCTTTTGTGCTGATTCCTGCGTTTTGCAAGCTGTCTTTGTCTAGGGTGAAGCTGCGTAGGTTGGTGGAGAAGATGATCTCTCCGTCTGGAGTGAGCATGTGTGATAAGGCTATGAGCAGCTCTGCGTGATCACGCTGGACATCCCAGGTGCGCTTTCCCATTGAGGTTGAGTTTGAAAATGTGGGAGGGTCACAGAAGATGAGTCCGTATTTCTGCTTGCCTCGGTGATGGGTGTCTACCCATTGCAGGGCGTCAGCCTTCACAAAAGGATAGTTGTCTCCCTTAAACCCATTGCGCTCCATATTGCGCTCTGCGATGCTCAAATAAGTCTTTGAGAGATCGATGGTTGTGACCGTTTTTGCTTTGCCGGCAGCCATATAGACGCTGGCGGTGCCCGTGTAGGCAAAGAGGTTGAGGGTGTCTCTTCCCGCGGCGTGCTCTCTGAGCATCGCACGGGTTATCCGATGATCCAGGAAAATCCCCGTATCCAGGTGTGTGGCCAGGTCTATTTCAAAAAGCAGGCCTCCCTCGGCCACTATGTTGCTTGTTGATGCTGGCGCATCCTGACTGCTGGCAGCATACTGTGAGCCACCTTTTGCCTGCTTGCGGGTCTTGAGGTGCACCCGAGTAAGCGGAACATCCAAGATGCGCGGTGCGCTGCTCAGCACCACAGCCAGCCGCTGCTTTGCCAGCGCCGGGTCTATATGCTTGGGCGGAGCGTACTCCGCAATATGCAGCCAGCGCGCGCCTTCATTTGGCCCGGCTCCCTCATAAACGTCTATGGCCACCGCAAAGCTCGGCAGGTCTGCATCGTAGACTCGGTAGCAGCTCACCTTGTTTTTACGCGCCCACTTAGACCGGTGTTGGGCCATCTTCTTCAAGCGATTCTCAAACTGCTCTTTATCCAGCGGGTCTACTGCTGAGGTGTCAGCCGACTGCTCCTCAAGCAGGCGGCGAGGCGAGTAGAAAGAGATTGCCGCCTCAGTGGGGCCATTGTATGTTTCTATCTGCCAAAGGGGCTCTTGTCCCAGGTAGGCCTGGGCGCTCTCATCAGTAGTAATGATGCAAAGCTCTCCCGGCTGCTGAGTCAGCAGCGGATCAACAAAGGATCTGAGGGCAGCGTAGAGAGAAGGAAGCTGGCTGGCGCTGGCAAGTCGCTGGCCGTACGGCGGATTGGTCACCACCAACAGCTGCTTTTGTGTTGTGCTCGCCTCGGCAGCAAGGAAGGGAATGTTCTGCGCAAGTTCGGCGATATCAGCTACCGAGAAATCGATTGCCTGATCTACTCCTGCAATCTCTGCACTCTTGCGTGCTACCGCAACAGCGGCAGGGTCATTGTCGCTGGCGTAGACAAGCGGCTCTCCTGTGCCTTGCTTGAAGTTGTGCAAGGCTTGCTCGGCGCGCATTTTTGCCTCATCAAGTAACTCACTCCAAAGCTTGTCATCGTGCCCCAGCCAGCCGGTGAAACCCCAATAATCGCGCAGCAGGCCGGGAGCTCGATCAAGGGCGATAAGCGCTGCTTCTATCGCAATAGTCCCGCTTCCGCAAAGCGGGTCGAGTAAGACGGTCTCGTGGATTGGGCGGGCGCTTGCATCAGCACCTGCACCCGCACCGGCACCTTTCCATCCCGCAGCCAAACAAAGCAAGGCTCCCAGCGTCTCTCGCAATGGGGCAACAATCGACTGACTCGGCACACGATACTTGCGCATATGCAGAGGCTCGCCTGCTAAATCAAGTGACACCGTGGCCCGCATCTCGCGCACTGAGACATCGATGCGCACATCGGCCCGCTCCTTGGCTACTGAGGGGCGCGCACCACCGAGCTCACGCAGTCGATCGCAGAGAGCATCCTTGACCTTGAGAGCAACGAACCGTGTATCGGCAAGCGAGGCATTTGCGCCCCGCGCTGTTACGCTAATTGTGCGCCCCGGGTCAACATGCTCCTCCCAAGGCAAGGCGCGTACAGAGTCATACAACTCATTGGCATCAGCTGCTGGTACACGCGCAATAATGAAAAGAATCCTCGAGGCAGCGCGTGACCACAGGCAAGCGCGATATCCCACCTCAAGCAAACCAAAGAAGGCAACACCCGCCGACAACGGCCGCACCCGCTTAGCTCCAAGCGCTGCCAATTCTGCTGCAAGCACCCGCTCAACACCCCGTGCACACGGCGCGAAATACTCATATTCTGACTCGTGTTGTTGTTGCGCTATTAAGCTCACCGCCTTAAGTTGTTACCACCAACCAGCTGGTGCGCTGACTAGATTTTTCGACTACGCGCTTTGCGCTTTGCTCAAAATAACAGTGGGATTAGGCTAGGCAGAAGTGGTCTGCAAAGCGGTTTAAGGTTTCTGGGCTGCTGTCTGCCAAGTGGATATGGATGGCGCGGCGGCCGCGGGAGGCGTTGGCGATAAAGTCGCCTTGAGCTTGGGTTGCGGCGAGCATTCCGAGGGTGAAGTCCTCATCGGGGATTGCTATGTCTGCATCTTCTTCTGTTGAGATGTAGCAGAATACTCCGTTGTCAGGGCCACCTTTGTGGAGTTGCCCTGTGGAGTGCAGGTAGCGAGGTCCAATCTCCTGGCAGGCGGCAACGCCAAAACCGTTGGCTACGCAGTGGCGCATGCGTTCAAGCGCGTCGTTTTGCCCGCCCTCTTGATAGGGCACAAAGGCGTGTATCGAGAAGTAGTCGTCGCTGCTTATTGAGTTAAAGAGCGCTTTAAGGGCATCGTCAACGCTTATCTCACCGGGCAGCAGATTAGAACGCTCGATGAGCCCTTTGGAGACTCGCAGAGAGCTAACGTAATCTGAGCCTGGAAAGGAGAATTCAAGATAATCGAGGTCTTGTTCATCAGAGCTTGCAGGCTGAGCTTCGTTGGCATCCTTGCTGAGCAGCAGCTGCCTTACTCGCTTTTTTGTGTCCTCTACGTCCGGCTGGTCAAAGGGGTTAATCTCCATGAGAAGCCCCACCAGGGCGGTAACGTATTCCCACACTATAAAGAGGCCAAAGAGGTCATCAGTGGACTCAAGACGGTAGTGACGGAAAGGCAGGGATGGGTCTATGAGCTTGAGTGAATCCTCAAAGCCCCCAAGGTTGCCGATTGAGTAGGCAATGACGAGCTTGTCCTCATGCGGCGCCTGTAGAAGCGAAGTATCGGTTTCGATATAGGGCAAAATGCCCTTACCCAGCTTACCTGTGCTCTCTGCAATCAACTGCTCGAGCCACAGGCCAAATACGGCACCGGACTGGGGAGTGACAAAGGCAATCTTGTCGCGCCCGTTTTGGTAGTTGTCAAAGATAAAGCAGGCCAGGTCAAGCGCGGGGTTATCCGCGGAGTCTTCTGCACAGCGCTGCTCCATCTGAGCTGCAACGGCCACCACCTTTTTGATGTCTATGCCTGCGCACGCACAGGGGAAAAGGGCAAAAACGCACAGGGCCGAGAATCTGCCTCCCACATCTGAAGGAGAGGAGAGCACGTAGCGATAATCCTTAACCAGAGCCATCTGCTCGAGCTTGCTGCCTGGATCGGTTATGGCAACAAAACGCTTTGCTGCACCGGCGCTTCCCAGCTTGCCGCTCACATAGGCCCACACCACACGCTCCAACATGAGGGGCTCAATGGTAGAGCCGGACTTACTGGAGACTATGTAGAGGGTGCGCGCGGGGTCAGATGCCTCGAGGGCATTTTTTACAAACACCGGCGAAAGCGAGTCCAGGGTATAAAAGGCAACGTCAATTTCTAGATTCAGCTTGTACAGGCTGGTGATGGTCATGGAAGCCTGGGAGGAGCCTCCCTGCCCAATGAGCACCACGGCATCCAAGCCCTCTTGGCGGATGTTGCCGGCTATGGCAGCAATCTCGTCAAGAGCAAAAGGGGGGCTTGATGCAAGATCAGCCCACCCCATACTGTTTTTCACTTGTGCCTCATCGGCTATTTCTTTGTAGAGGCTGGCATCTTTCTTTTGCAGCCTCGAAGCAGCCTTTTTGGCTATCAGGTTTTCTATGCAATTGACACTCTGCGCGTTATTTGCTGGATTCATCCTCTGCCGCCGTTTCTTCAGTTTCCACTGCTTCCTCGGCGACGTCCTCCGTGGGAGCATCTTCCTCTATTGATTCTTCTGCGGGAGCTTCCTCTACAGGAGCTTCTTCAGCCGGGGCTTCCTCTGCAGGGGCTTCCTCAGCGGGAGCTTCCTCAGCGGGAGCTTCCTCAGCGGGAGCTTCCTCAGCGGGAGCTTCCTCAGCG
>Ga0131853_10010226_pt1 | contig 17165 bp, 9 predicted proteins | sample TergutLab28metaG_FD_92764 | JGI IMG/M metagenome (GOLD analysis project Ga0131853, IMG submission 92764) | Labiotermes labralis P1 segment gut microbial communities from Petit-Saut dam, French Guiana - Lab288 P1 (version 2) (version 2) | ecosystem: Host-associated > Arthropoda: Insects >... | reverse complement strand
CGACATGTTTCGATCTTGTCAGATCATCATCAGGGAGCTTTGTTGTTCCTTGCTAAAGTTATATTACAATATTCACAGTTTAATTCGTTTTTGCAAACAAGGTGTTGTGGCAGCATGTCATGTAGTGTAGGAATGTGTTGTAAAGAGAGCAGCTGGCTAGGTGTGCGTTGTGTACAACATGACGTGCTGCCACAAAACCTTGTTTACAAAAAAGGAATTAAATGTTGAATATTGTAATATAACTTTAGCAAGGAATAACAAAGCTCCATGATGATGATCTGACAAGATCGAAACATGTCGGAGTGATTTTAAGTGCTTTTAAAGTGTTTTATGTGAAAGTTATGTAAGTGCAGTTGTTGGTTGATATTAGAAATGATGATAAACTAGTTTGATTAACTGTCGTTTGAAATAACGTGAAGCTACAAATGTAGAGTACCTGGTTCCGTTGTTAATCATTTGACAAGTGAGTAACAACAGCGCATTTAATTTTACGTTGCATGAAGTTCAAACGTAGTTGAGATCTGACGTTCATTCGGCACTGAATTATTTTATGTTATTTTGATGCGTGCTGCCGTATAGACTGGTAGATAGCAATATTTCGGAAGAAACTTCTGCCTCGGTCTTGAGAGTCTAGGTAATTTTCTGCGGAATTCTTATACTCGTTACGAGATTTCAAGATGTCACATCCCGTAAGACCAAAATGTGAACTTCTTTCGAATTTAAGTATCTGATTAAGCGGTTTCCTTTTGAGAGCGGGGAATCAAGCAGAAGAATGGGCCACCGCTGTTTTGGTGTGTAGAAACAATGTTTGTACACATCGTGATAGGCAATCGCTGCATTTTGTTTCCACACAGGAATTCCCAAGTTTCGGCTTGTCATCAATAGAATCTATTCTGCTGTCATGTTCCGGTCATAAAGAGAGTAAAGGTGTAAACAGTATCTAGATGGGTGTGATTTGAATTTGAATTGACTGCTGCCTCCGTAGATAATGGGGATTTCGTTACTTTGGCTTTGATGTGTGGGTATATAAGCCCATTCTTGTACATCAAATAATACCAAAATTATGATATCCCACTCAGAAACGTAAAACAACATGTCATATCGCATACTTTATTCGTCAGGCCGTATCTACAACTCAGTGTAGACGGAACTACGTCAACCAGAAATCAGAAAAGAACAAGAAGAGGCCTCGGATTATGTTGAAAAGTATATGCGCGTGCATCTCTTTATATTCCTCACTTAGTAATAATTAACTCCAGGCAACTCTTCTTTATAATCTTAGCGTCGCTCAGTGAGTGCGGAAGTTCTACTGTTTAAGGACCAGCGAACCTTCAGCATTATGATCTGGCAACATTTTGATTCAGTTGAATAAAATGCACATCATCATAGACCTGCTGTACGTTTCATTATAGCAGTATTTTCCTTCCAAATCAACGATATTTTAAAAGGGCAAAGTATAATCGGGTTTGTTAAAAAACAAAGATTGAACTGGTTAGGCCATGTTGAAAGCATAGCCGAGGATAATATTGTGCAGAAAATCAAGAGATGGAAACCCATGCCTAAAAGACCAATTGGAAGACCTAAAACACGTTGAGCAGATATCGTTTTGGAAGATATAAAGAGCATAAACGTAAGCAATTGGAAGAAAGTAGTACAGAATAGAGACAGCTGAAAGAAAGTGTTGAGCGAGCCAGAACCTTGTATAGTTTGTAGCGCTTTATAAGAAGAAGAAGAAGAAAAAAAAAGAGGAAGGAGGAGAAGAAGAAGGAGAAGAAGAAGAAGAAGAAGAAGAAGGAGAAGAAGAAGAAGAAGAAGGAGGAGGAGGAGAAGAAGAAGGAGGAGGAGGAGAAGAAGAAGGAGGAGGAGAAGAAGAAGGAGGAGGAGGAGAAGAAGAAGGAGAAGGAGGAGAAGGAGAAGGAGGAGAAGAAGAAGAAGGAGAAGGAGGAGAAGGAGAAGGAGGAGAAGAAGAAGAAGGAGAAGAAGAAGAAGGAGAAGGAGGAGGAGAAGAAGGAGGAGGAGAATGAGGAGAAGAAGAAGAAGAAGGAGAAGGAGAAGGAGGAGAATGAGGAGAAGAAGGAGGAGAAGAAGAAGAAGAAGAAGAAGAAGAAGAAGGAGAAGGAGAAGGAGAAGAAGAAGGAGAATAATAATAATAATAATTTTCCTTTCTTACAGGGCGTCAAAACGAAATTTTGTATGCATTTCTTATCGTGTGTCTGCTATTTGATTACCCTTACATCTTATCTTGCGTGATTTGGCCAGCCTACTTATATATGATGAGAAAAAATTACAGAGTTACTTCTTATATAATTCTTTGTATTGCTGCTCCATCCGTCTGTCTTAGGTTCAAGTAGTGCAGAACGGTCAAGAGTCCTTTGGGATGGTACCGTGTGTAGACTGCTACAGAGATACCGGCGTTTTGCTAGAGTGTAATACTTCCATTTGCATTGAAAAGAAACCCACGGAATGTAGAAGTGTACGCTTCTACGAAATCTCGGTGACTGTTTACCAGCACACAAGGCGTTATTCGCGGAAAACAAATTATCGTCGACACTGTTTTGACGACCTTAGAATCGCGCAAGAACATAAACGTATAATTACGGTAACAGGAAGTAACAACACAGAGCGGAAAATAATTTGGTCTTTTATTTAGAGAAACTGCGCAGTTCGGACAAAAGAGTCACACGTAAAAACATATCTGCTAATTATTGTTGCTTGTGTTCTGTTTGAACCGCCAAGACTCGCTATTAGAAACCATACAATCTACAATGCTTGTTAGTACTCACTGATAAATCCTTGTCTTGCTGCAACTTCTTAAGGTACAATGAACGCGATGTTTGGAAGTGGAGGGAGTTCTGGTGTCCGTGTGAAGCAAATGGTATTCGTGGCTCATTATTCAATGAACTGAGTCCCTCTTGGTTATAACGTGATGGAGTGTTAAGAGAAATTGATGACCTGTAGATGAGAAATTGAACAGGGGTTGACCCAGTAAAAGTCATTTCTCATTTCTCATCTGCCTTTTTTCATTTTAAGTACAATAGAAGTTCTTGTCCTCAAAATGTTATTTAGAAAGCGAAGTACGACGTAGAGTGAGGTTTTAGGAAAAGTTAATTTTTTAAACAAGTTCTGTAACAGGACTTGCATAAAATAGCTGCAAAATGTACTCATTAATGCCTCGTGGTATAGACAAATCACCTTCTGCACGTGGGAAAGAAAACTGCTTGTGCTATTGATCACCTAATAACATTTTACCAAAGCAGAACATTCAGTTTCATTCTAAGGAAATGGAAGAAATCGTAGCCTACTTAAATTTATTACTTTGAGTCGACACGAAATTTTGCCTCAAAGTTTTGATCTTTTCAACTAGCTTAGCGTGTGCCCTTGTTGGAATTCGAACCAGCGAAGGGTGTATTACGTGTGAAAAAGAAAGAAACCATTCTAAAGAACTGTGATGTAATGTATGAAACAAACAAAGTTTATCTCAGTATTTAACCAACTTGATGCACAAAATTTGTTTCACAATAAGTTTTATTTCGTGCTCGAAACATGTAGAGGCATGAAATAAAACTTATTGTGAAACAAGTTTTGTGCATCAAGTTGGTTAAATACTGAGATAAATATACTGAGATGCACGGTCAGCAAAACGTCAAAACACAGAGCTGTTTTATGAATACGCCCCTGGTTCCTTTCATAGCCAGTCACACTTGGATATTGTTACAAAAACATTTTTTGGTCGAATTAGTGTAATATTCTCAAATATTTGTGTTGGGGGTTACAGATACGTTAACTCTGACTATAACGTTACCCAGGCATGAGTGATAATTATTTTATTTTTGGCTGAAAAATTCACGCACCTGCCTAACGCTATAGTAGAGGTGCACATGAAACATATAAACGTGGATACGTGCAAGCACGTTGGGAAAAATGTAGCATAAAACGTAGTGAATTACAAAAATTCGGTTTCAAAAATTCTGCATATCCTTTCCGGCATTTTTTACAATATATTTTGCACGTGCTCATTCATTCGCACGACTTGTGTAAACTACCTAGCAAATACGCCATTCTGACACGTAAATTCTAGAGTAAAATTTTAATTTTATTTAACTAGACTTTTATACATTTTGACAGCATACATGTATTAATGACTATGTGCCATTTAATAGTTCATTCCGCCCAATTTGCATTTTGTAAAAAAAAAAAATTACCCGCGCGAAAATTGTGCTTGGAAGGAAAGCATTCAGAGTGATCTACACGTATTCTGAGAGTTACCTTTGGCACTTTGCGATTGGTATATCTGGATATTTTCTGTTATAACTTTGCACGTGTTTGGCTAGTAACACGACGTTCATATTACTTGCTGAATTTAATTAAGAATTTTGGGTCTTTCACCAAGGAAAATAGATTCATGGTGTCTGAGCACATGGTTCTCAAGCGATTATTTATACTTCGGAAAGAAAAAGTGAATTTGGATAACGATGCTCATCACTAAGTGTTACTGATGTGATCACGTCATTGAGGATGAGGTGGACGAAGCATGTTTTACGCAAGGAAGAAGCAGGAAATGAATACAAAATTTTAATTGCGCCAATCGAAAGGAGGTAATCGATCGTGATAGGTGGGTAGGCTTTGAAATGAAAATATTAAGATGCAGTTTAATATAGAAATATTGCGGAGTGCGAACTGGATTGTAAGTGGCTAACGATGTGGTTCAGCTGCTGGCTGTTTGTAAACTGTTAAATACTGTAAAGGGTGGACATTTTTCTGAACAAGAAAATGGTTACCGGGTTCTCAAAATATCTTTACCTTTGGGACTTAGTTGTACGGATTTTGTCAAAATATAACATTCGTCAAATATTCCAAGGAGGTTTAAACGCATGCTTGAAATACGTAACAATGACACATTACTGAAGTAAATACTTTGATTTAAAACCCAAGCAACTGACGATTCGTTAAATAGGACATAAATAAAAATGTCCGTACATCGACGCTACGATATCTATGAGTCATTCATCTTATCAGCTTATCAAGGTCTCTGCTATATGAAATTCATTGTTCTGTAGCTATAAATCTGCCATTAACCTTCTAATAGAGTTTAATTTTACGTGATTTGCAGTTTGTGCGGCGTTTGTAAGAAAGATTGCAGTCTTCTGCTATATGACACCGTATTGCTTGGTACCTAGTGTTCGCTCCTACCACTATTTTCAGGGCATTCATAGAAAACTGAGTAATCTAAGAATATTACTCTAGGACTACTCTGAAGACAGAAGCAGCAAACTCCCCGAAACTTCATTAAAAATTACCAATCAACGAGCTTGTTATCGAAGGAGACTATAATATTATTTTGCCACCACTTTTTTCTTTGAATTGCCTTAAATATTAGAATGTTTTAGAAGCTAGGGGGACCGCGGTAGCACAGTGGTTAAGGTGCTATACTACAAATCGGAAGGTGGATGGTTCGATTCCAGATGGTGTCATTGGAATTTTTCATTGACATAATCCTTCCAATCGCAATATGGCCCTGGGGTCGACTCAGCCTCTAACAGAAATGAGTACAAGGATTATTTCCTGGGGGTAAAAAGCGGCCGGTGCGTAAGACCGACAACCTTACCACCATCCTGGGCCATTGTTACGTATTCTGGGAACCTTAAATTCCTGGAACCCTCTGGGCACCTCGGGCCTGTAATGGGACTGATTTATTTTTTAACAGCTAGAGTTGAAACTACCTCAGACGTCACTTGGTTTTGGAAGAATGTTGTCGTATATACTGGGGTTTCGGAGAAGCCTGCCTTCTCCATCTGTCCTGAAAACGGATGCAGCAAGTTTCTGCGAAATGTCGTTACATATATATATCACAATAACGTCCCATTGTGTATGACAGCAGTCTTCATAGTCACTGGTATGAGAACCTCGTAGGCATACCTCACATCATGATGTTAGTATGAACATGCCGAAATAATATCAAACGAGAGTTCAGCAGAACCTTATTGGGGAGTTAGTTTAAGCGCTGCCCTAATACGCGTCGTGCACTAACCGAGATCAAAGAAGTGAATAAGACTTTCGGGATGCAGCAAAGTGCCACTTAAACTCCTCTGTGTGTGGTGTTGTTTGACACGACTGTACCTGCATTTTTCGTCTTAGAATGAAAACGCAAGGGAAGAAAGAAAGAAAGAAAGAAAGAAAGAAAGAAAAAGAAGTAAGATGAAAAGAACCAGAAGAAATTCATCTAGTCAAGGACGGTTTGACCTAGGGGTCATCTTTCCACTTGACACACACAACCCGGCCCGATCTTTCATCGCCTCTCCCAGTTCCTCTTAGATTCGGAAACCCTCCCTTCATCCCTTTTCATTTCCAATTCTGTCGTGCCTTCACCCGCGACTTCTAAACCATCCCTCTCTGGTACAGTCCCATCCCTTCACTCCCCCCTCGCACATTTTCCAACCGTATTTTCCTTTTGTGAAAGGCTCTTTTCCGTCCTACATCGTCTAATTTTCCATCTCTTTCTTGATCCTTCTTCATTCCCTTTGATATTTTGTTCATTGCCTCGCTTTTCACTTTCCCTTCGCTCCCTTCTTCCCAGATACGATCCTGTGTGGTCACCCGCTTCTTCAATCAGACTTTCAATCTCCCTGCCTCTTCATCTCTTTCAAGAAAGATTTAAGAAGTAGTGATAAAAGCGATCGGTAATGTAGTGTCCTGCATTTCCACCGTACTACAGAATATTCTATACAACAAAAACCTCTCGGAAATGCCCGGTTATTTCTGGGGATCTACCAGTGGGATAGCAATGCACATTACTTTGTTATCGCTCTACACCCCCCAAAACACACACACACACAAACAAATCGTACGCTAACGTGTGTGCTATTGGTTGGATGTCCTGCAGTTTTCACGTGTCTTTCATCAGTTATCCTACCGGAAGATATATCTGGACTCGATGACAATATTATTATAAATCACCCATTACGCCCGAATTCATGCCGATGATATCTACGTTTGAAGGTATGTAGATATACAAAGTTCTTAAAATAATTTGCCAATTTGTTTCATTTAATTTGAATGCTGGATTTGTAGAGAGAAGACAGTGGGAGTTGCAGTTTAAATAGTATTCAGCTGGACTAATGAACTCTTCCCACGGATCAGACTTCTTCAAAAGCTGAAAGTTAAACAATTTGTCAGTGAAAATTTAAACGTTCTACAAAGACAAAATTTTGTATCGTGTTTGCCAAGATCGCTGTGATTTGTACTAAACAAGTGCAATACCGTTCACACTGTCAGACAATAAAGGGAAATGATAATTAGAATGACCAAAAATAAATGTAGAGATAACGGTTTATTTTGCTTCACGTTTATAGCCTATATCTACGTCGTAGTAAGATGTTCTTCTTTGTAAAATATCTGTATTCCGTTTTAGCTGTGGTCTAATAAATTTTCACTTAAGATGCAATTTTAAAAGGTCATACCAATACTGCGAGAATTTTTAAAAGTGGTACTTCTATTCCCTTGCATGAGATTTATAATCGACCAGCGTATGAGCAGAGAAAATTCTCCAAAAAATGAATGTCGACTACAATTTCGAATTTTATTCCAAATCCTTGCAGCATTTTTGTTGTCGGGACACTGCCCACGGTTACAAAACGAACGTCAATTAGGTATTCTCCATTTTGCGCATTTAATACTGAAACCAATGCGTGGGATATATTTGCGTTTTACTACGTCCTCTGTTTACATTGCACAAGTTTTCAGAGCTCGATGCCCACTAAATGTCCTTGCCAGACAGGGGTACAGTGCAACGTTTCAATCTTCGAAATGGGCCACTCTTCTTTCAGATGTCCGTTCCGTCACTCCATTCAAACTGCGACGCCCTCCAACGCCCGCAAGGTACCGCGATCGATTGTTCCTCCGATATCTCCTTTTTTACTCACTGCAGCCATTTATTCTTACTTTTTGTAACTGTCGCTGTCCGTAATTCATTTCTCATGCTAGTATGTTGTCCGTGACTTCTTCACATTCGTGCTCCGAGTGACTGATTGATCGATCGAACGATGCAAGTCTTAGGAACACTTAAAATACGACTCTCTTCTGTTAGTGATTAGGGATCGTAAAGAAAGTCGTGACTAATTAACTGGGTTACGTTCGTGTCGTCTTTCATGAATAAGAAATGCGTTTCTTTCATTCGCTCAGACGAGACTGTCATTACTTTATTCATTTCATCCTGACGTCGCGCGAAGACCTCTGCTCACTAGGAATTTTAGGCACGTTCAAATTCCTGAGGATTTGCTTTTTAGGCGTGATCGTAAAATTGCGAAAATTGACTATTAGCTTCGTCATGTCCATCCATCCGTCCCTCTGTCTCTCTGTCCGTCCGGATAGAACAACTACTCTCCCTCTAGACGGATTTTTATGAAATTTGATGTACGAGCATTCTTCGAAAATCTGTCCACAAAATTCAAGGTTGATTAAAATATAACAAGAAGAACGCCTACTTTACGCGAAGACCCGTAAACATTTTCACCATATCTCGTTCAGTTCTTCTTAGATTGAGAAATGTTTCTGACAAAAGTCGTAAAGGAAAACATATGAGACATGTCATGTTCCGTAACATGTGTTCGAAAGGTAGAGCCGGACAGGCCACGGATGACAATGTGGCGCATGCGCTTTGCCTGCTGGATACCTAAGGCTGCAAACACACAGTCAGAATATGTAATACTTATTGCTTTTCCACCGTTACAATTGCTGCACGAACGCGCCTGAATGTTACGTTATTCGTATATTGTCTATTTTGTATACACCTAAGAACTCAGTGACCGATGAACGGATCTAATGTCTATCTTCTTATCATTGAAAGGGGCACAAACATACGTATTCATAATCGGGGAAGCAGAGCTTAATTCACCCTGCGAGTGTTTATTCTGCGTATATGCTCCTCAGTTTTGATTTGGAATATATATTCTCGAAAATATTTTGGCGCAAAAACGTACTCCCAAGCACTGAAATTTCCTAAAATTCAGAAGGATTTTGGAATGTTGCGCCGTGTCGACTCGTAAAGAGTAAGTAAGAATTCGAAGGAGCTTTTTACCTCCATCTTCAGAGTCATAACTCGATCAGAGCCCCCAAATCTGACAGTGCAATGGCATATTACTGAGGACGAGGAAAATTGTGCTCAGAGCGGCAGTGTTTATACAATTGCAGAGGACGTGCAATGAGAAAATATCACTCAATTTATTTATCGTAAATCTGCGAACTCGAACACTAACAGCTACTTCAAAGGGACGTGTAAACACGTAGGAAAGGGTTTTCGTGTTTTGCGGCGTATTGATATCTGGATTTCAAGTCTTCTGTGACACCCTCGGTTCAACAAATTGCTACACTCAAAGATCCGTGTTTGGCTCTGTCATTGACGGGCCAAACGAGACTGTAATTTGTCTTTAAACAAGTAAAGGCACGGGTTGTATTTTAAGGTCTCAAAACCCTATTTTCAGTGTGCCTGTTCTGGAACACGAGACACTGTATACCCGCTTCACTTTCTTAGTCATTGCCGTATTTAGTGGCTATGCTGCACAAATTCCCAGTTTACACACCAGCAGAAAGTGTTGTCCGCTGTGTATTCATATAAACACTATCAGCCTCAAGGTGAAAGACGGTGAAGCTGTAAAAATAGATGCTTCAAAATGATTGAGCCAATGAGTAATATAAGTATTGTTAACTACGGTGAATGGTTGAGATACTGCGTGTCATCGGATTGTGGTAGGATAATAAGTTTGTTCCAATTTCCACCCAAAACCAAAATAAGGCATCTTGATAACTGAGACATCACGTTCTTCCGAGACGTCGGAACAAACATTTATTCATGATGTAAGAAATCAGAAGACCACCACTTGATCAAAACCCATCGACCGTGAAAACCCGAAACACTAAAACATTAGCACTGAGGAAACCGGAGACCTGAACTACATCGATTAGACAATCTGAAATCCCAACATCTGTATTGTTCCCATGCGGGGATCTGACACTGCCAGGCTTCGTGGTATTGCGTATTCCTTCCAAAAGCTGTTTTCTTGGCTATGATCCATTGAAGTTTGTAAAATGTGGGCAATTTATTAACCAGTTTAGCAAGTATCAGCTGGCCAAAGAGACTGTCCCCTGGCGTTGAAATTAACTAATCACAGGCAGTGCATGCACATTCTGTTCGTGGTTTTCAGAACATGGCAGCACGGTAGATATTCGGGATGCGATTATTCTGCGTGGACACATGTGATGATGGATAATGTCTGATGATTGCTTTGTAGCGTGACACAAGGCTGAAATTCGTTACAAGAGAAAGGGTATTACTTGCGAGATCTTAGTGAAGACGAAAGAGACTCAAGGCTACTCAGCTGAACAGTTAAACCTTTACTGTGGACCCGAAACAAAGTACTTGATTAGCACTTTAGTTGGCATTGTTTATCTGTTCCTGATGGGTAAGGAAACTCGAAACAATAGAACATTGCTAAGGGTAAATATCTGTATTATCCGTATGCACAGTGCTGTCAACTACAGCTGTGACGGTCTACAAATTGCTTGCCTGAACGTCCAAGAATCCATCATTTCACTTAAAAAGAATATGTTTTTGGGTTGATTCTTTGAATAAAAGCGATAAATTCATTAAACAACATTAACCACTTTGTTAACAGGTCTAAATTATATGTATTAATCGTCTTCGTCACTGACAGATGAATTTATTTCAGCCTCCTGTTACCGCATTACAACATATTTTCAGGAATATTGGCTTAAGTAATATTGAGCACCACGAAGCCTTATCATTAACAAAATACAAACAACGACAATATAAACAGCCAACTAGATGCAACAATAAATTTTACTGATAATTACAATCAGCTCAACATGTGTCGGTCGATAACTTCGCCCATCCTCAGGAGCACTAGACTGTGTTTACAGCTTGTGGTATAATGCACCGACGATGCTGCCTGCTGGTGACAGCAGGCATGTTGAGCTGATTGTAATTATCAATAAAATTTGTTATTGTTGCATCTATGTGGCTGCTTATATTATTGTATTAACGATGCACGGTCACACAAACATCAAACAAAAAAGCGAAACTGATAGCCATATTATTCACGCTCATAAACAACATAATGCTAGGCATTATTTTCAAATATTATTATAAAATGTCATTAAGTCAGTATCAGTTAACAGCTGATGTAACCTGTCTCATAATGACTTAAGTTGAAGGTGATTACTTTTCCATTGTAGCGGATATTTACCCTGGATCACTCATCGCTGCTGCACCAAAATTCTTTGTTTCTTTTATTTCTTTCGACTGAGTAATGTTATCTACGTGTAAAAGATTCCTTTCTTATGTGTACTGTTGTTATGCTGAGGCCATATATACCATCCCCCTTGAGAGACCCCCTCTAAATATTTCTCAAATTATTATGCTTGGTCCGTACTTCGAAGGCTCGTTCGTAAAATTACGAAGAGCGAATATTAGTGTCGTCATTTCTTCCCGCCTGTCTGTCCATACGTATGTCCGTCCGTCCGCATGAGACAATTCGGCTGCAACATGACGGATTTTTATGAAATTTTATATTTGAATATGTCTTGAAAATCTGTCGAGAAAATTCAAATTTTATTAAAATGTGACAAAAATAACGCTTACTATGTATGAAAATCTCAGTACATTTTAATCAGATCTCGCTTAATTCTCCTTGGAATGAGAAATATGCCAGAAAAAAATGTTGTAGAGAAAATCAAAATATATTTTGTATGCGATAACATTTTACAGAAAATTCTGCCCAGTTAAGAGGTAACGTAAGAAACGTACGGTGCAGTCAGACAGGACACAGATGGCAATGTAGTGTGGCTCATGCGCTTGGCGCGCTGGTTAACTAAGGCTACCAATACGCACTCAGACAGTTTAATAATTATTGCTCTTCCACAGCAACAGTGGCTAAGCGAATGCGCCTCATGTTTACGTTATACGCACATTTCCTGTCTTGTTCCTATTAGCTTTCTGGTATCTAGCCTTTGTGTACACACACACACACACACACACACACAAAAGTTGGTAATAATAAGGGATTTGGGTTTGTTGAAATAGGTCAGAGCGGACTGCAGAGGAATATCGCTGCAGACGAAAGGGAAACTTCTATAGCACTGTCATTCACTCCGTCCCTAGGGATATTGCTACTCAAATGTTGTTTGGTCGTGAAGTTTAAGTACAAATATTTTGTATTTCTTGCTGCCAAACGCCTGTAGTTTATAACTCCTATGATTACGGCGGTGAAGGCAAAATTGTGTGTTTAAAATCCCTTTGTGTTGTATTTGAAGATTATTAATTAAAGTTCTGTCGCTACATTTCCGTTCATTAAACGTGCTTCTATCTTAAGCTAATATATTTTTAGTATTATTTTACCGTCAAATAATCTATTTCTCCAGTGTTTCCTTTTTGTAACACTACCTATGAATAGACAGTTGCCTGAGCGATGATTCGGCGAAAGTGGTTGTCTAATTCCAGTCCTTCGCAATCTCTGCATCTGCCGCCGTCGGAGTTTTCCTATGGGGCTTTGTGAAAGATGAGGTTTACGTTCCGTCAGTGCCTATAACAGGGAACTACTTGCTAAGGGATCGAAGGATCGAACACGAACAGAGATTGCCTGAACTTAAAAAGCCTTTTTGTAGAACGTGTGATAAGAAATCGACCGTTATCTTCGTGTGTGGAAGACAACAAGTGGAAGACATGTTGAACTTGCGTACATTGTGGGGGAAAAAAAACAACTCTTTGAATTGCTCCTTAAAACGACGTGTGTTCAGTACTGACTCCGAATTTCTTACCAAGAAAAACCTGTAATTGCTCTTAACATTTTAATTGCTCTGTACAATGTGTGTGTACGGTAGGGGGTGGAAGTTTAATATACATATACATAATGTTTTTGTTTTGATTTGTGTGTGTGTGTGTGTGTGTGTATATAAATATATATAAGGTAAAGTTATCACGTTACAGGCCCGGTGTGGCCCAGAGGGTGGGTAGAGGTATAGCTCTACTCTTCCATGACCGCGGCACTAGAAGTGGGTGAGTGGCCAGTAGCACGCCCCGGCCGCACTTTACCCCCGGGAAAGACCCGGTACCCATTTTACAGGAGGCTGGGTGGGCCCCAGGGCCGGTCTGGACGGGCGGAAAATCTCGTCCCCATCGGTATTCGATCCCGGACCGTCCAGCCCGTAGTCAGTCGCTATACAGACTGAGCTACCCGGCCTACTACTACTACTACTACTACACACACACACACACACACACACACACACACACACACACTTACTCAATGTGATATTCAGTTTCACGCTGTCTGCCTTCATCTTATAAAGAACGATACAAGAGAAATGTTTTAAAAGTTAAACAGATAGTATTTCTTTTCTCCCAAAATATGAAGAAAACGTAACTTAGTTTTGGCGCCAAGCCTACATATATTAAAGCTGCCATGTTGAAAGTAACTCCAGAAGCAAATATCGTGACCTCCCCCAATTGTGTGGTCTTAAAACAACGCGTGATGTGATTTGGGCATGGCAGAGCACGTACAAGCGGTATATGGAAAGAGCAATATGAAGTCGTCTTAAATTCAGTGTTCCATAAAAGCGACTAGAACAGAAAACTTAAAGTCAGCCCTTGAACTCTGAATGCGTTCGTAGACTGAGAAGAAACAGGGTGTCTGAAAATATCTGACTGAAAATAATTTTAAAAAAAATTTCGCGATTTCTATATGGTGCAAGGTTTGATGAACATTGCTACCGATCTGCATTTGTGTCTGTCTCTTCCCTTTTTCAGTTTCTAAATCTACATGTCATCTAAAGTCTCAGATGTCCTGTGTGAACAGTATGCCACTGTGAACAGTATGCCACTGTGAACAGTATGCCACTGGACCGGAACACTTATCGTCCTCTACGAATTTCTTGTCATCAAGAATGCCAACACGGCAGCTGTCCGAATTTGTGAGAATGGAACAACACTAATGGCATGTCGTGCGTATGGCTTAAGTGTAAAATGGTACTACGTACATTTTGCCAAACACGCAGTTTTATCCATCCATGTTTTAAGAAATGAAAAGAACAACAATACTTTATGTTCAGTGGCCCGTGCATCATGTAGTATGTGTCAATAATTGTCCAACAGGATGCAACAAAATACAGTTTATTTATATCTGCAACTGCTCTACATGTTTCGGGTGGTATCTCCACCCATCATCAGGAGCTCATAACACCGTGTCTACAGTATCTGGCATTAATGAGACAGTTACTGCTACCTGTCGTGAACGACAGGTAGCAGTAACTGTCTCATTAATGCCAGACTGTAGATGCAGTGTTATGAGCTCCTGATGAAATTGCTTGGTCATTCCGAGTTGTTACGAAGTTCATAAAGCAAGTGGGGCATATTAGATGAGCAGCATCCCCCTTTCTGGGTGAAACATACTTGGTTCAGCGAACGCCTGCCTTCTCATAACTCGACGAATGCTTCAGAAATGTATTAAATATTATACTGGAATTTGCTTGCCTGGAATTGAACCAAACACGGTCGGCTGTGTGAGGCGCACAGGTTATGAAGTACACAGAGGGAGATAAACCCTATAAAATAAAAAAATAAATGGGCCCTGTGTACGCTGTGAAGGTATATGGGTTGGAAGTATAGCTCCTCTGATTCTTAACCTGTGCGCTGGATAGAGGGCGGTGGCCAGTTGCACGCAGTGACTGCTGTGCCTCCGAATAAAGATCGCCTTGTGCCCATTGAATAGTGGCTGATTGCGTTATAGTGCCTGTATAGACCTTTTAGTGAAAAGAAAAATTTCATGCTGCCTGCTGTCTGTGGGCGACTGCACTATCCCGGCCCGATAAAACGCATAATCACGTGTGAGATTTTAACCTACATACAAGAGGCGACTTAGTGAGTCTGAACGTAGGAGGAGTGTAGTATTAGAACACCAGAGACAGAAATATGATAAATATGTCTGCTGTGCCTCATTATACGATTCAATTGTGGAATTTTGTGAACGTCCTAATATACTTCAAATTAAAAAGCAGCCATGGAATTTCTTGTTAAAGTAATTAAACCGTCAAATACCGAGAAATTCTTTTACCGTTTTGTGTGATATATTAGACATTCTTGCATTGTTTGACCCTGATATGTTGTCCCGAAACGTCGGTAAATGACTACTAACCTGCGCCGTACAGAAGCCTAGAAGAACGAAGACCTCACCTGCTGTGCGGCGGAAGCCTGAAACCTAGCACTGTAGACACACTGTGTAGACAGGAGAATAGTTACGTTGTTCATCTGTGGGAACAGGCTTATGCACCGGAGGAAAGTGGGTCACAGCCGAAACGAAATTAGGCCGTTCCACTTCTGCTTGACCAATAATTAAGTTCCAAAGCAACCGGGACTTCGCGACATTTGAGGTTCTGGTGGAGGTGTTGCTAAAGATGTAAGCCTTCTGCGGTGTTACACCGTGTCAAATGGTAAGTATTTATCGACGTTTTGGAGGATCGCAGCGTTTTAACCGTCAGTAGCAAGCAGTCCAAGAAGAGAAGACTTTGCCTTGCTGAGGAAAATACATATTCGCAGACATTGCAAGAAAGAAAACACATTTTGAAATATCCACTCAAAATTTTCTCGACCCTTTTTCTTACGGGTACTGTGTCAGGTTGGTAGAATAAAGTTTTGTTTTCTATCATGTCAAGTAGGATTTCAACCCTTTTGTTTGTTTTCAAACTCCATATTAAAATGAATTGCTTTCAGATACGTCCACCAAAAGAAAGCCTGTTTGATAGGGTAAAAGTTTTGGAATATGCATTTAACGAATATATGATCTGGCGGTATGACTCGTCAGACAATATACTGTTGTTAATATCACACATTGCTATTCCCGGCATTCAGCACAGTAGCAAAGCTAGCTCGTTACATCTTATGTATAATTTATAAGTTTGAAATGTTGGAAACAGCTTTCTCACACCTCGCTCAACTCTGGGACGTTTCTGAGCGTTCCTGTCTACTTCTGTACCCCAGTTAAACATGCATCAATTGGTTGGGAATTTGATATCCTATTGCTGATGCTGCGCTCCTCTGACGCGCCTCTCCTTCGTACTACAGTAAATAAATGGCCCTAGAGAATTCCAGAATATCTTATCACCTGTACAGAAACTTTTGAATAAATCACTTATCTTACCTTCTGCTACGTTACAATAGAAAGGTAATTGAGTAGTGTAGCATGCTGAAGACAATGTTCATACATAAGAAAACTGAACCAGAACAACCAGGGATAAAAATACGTGTAGATAGTTTTCATGGTCGTTATCGTACCTTCAAAGTCTGAACTTCGATTTTAATCAACATCTAGAAGAAAACTTCGTTGACTCAATTGTGTAATTTTTATTCCTTTCATAAGATAGTAAATTATGAATTAGTATGCACTTATTTAAATATCTAGATCTTATTCTAAAAAAAAAGTGTTGGGAGCGAATAAAACTTATCTTGTACAAAGTGTAGAGCATGAAGATGACAACATGTCGGTTGAAACATGTGGCCCTCTACTGTAAATACATACTTACCTAACTACAGATGAGCTGCGTAGACAGCAATACTTTAAACTACTGGACTCTAAATAGAGCGGGATGCACAACATCAAAGAAAACCAAAGGATTTAGCTATTCGAGTAGCCAATTGGATGAGAATTTAACCTATAAATAATGAACAAGGCAACGGACAATCCTGAGCACTTTGAAGCGACTAAAATTTGTTCGGAGTTGGTAAGAGCTGTAACACTGTAGCGTATTCGCTTTGTTTCGGTTCCTAATTGGGCTGACTTTGTTCTGTAGGTGGGAGTAATGGTATAGAGTCTCGTTAGAACTTGGGTCGTCGCTAAGAAAATGCAGTGGCCCTTCTAACACAATAAAGGACGGCTGTCTAGCTGTTATTCAAGCAGAGAGGCCCGGAGCTGCTTAGTGCAGATTGTACATATTGAGACAAAAGGCGAAGGTGCTGGAGAATTATTAAACATGAGCGAGTGGCAAAATGCGTAGACTAGAAGAGAGACTTGAATGTGTGATATCGTGGGGGGGGGGGGGGTGGGGGGATGTGAAATTTTAAAGAAAATGGGGGTAAAATAAAAAAGGGGAATAAATAAATAAAT
>Ga0131853_10010225_pt1 | contig 17165 bp, 9 predicted proteins | sample TergutLab28metaG_FD_92764 | JGI IMG/M metagenome (GOLD analysis project Ga0131853, IMG submission 92764) | Labiotermes labralis P1 segment gut microbial communities from Petit-Saut dam, French Guiana - Lab288 P1 (version 2) (version 2) | ecosystem: Host-associated > Arthropoda: Insects >... | reverse complement strand
CTTCGAACAAGAAATTGTAAGTAGGGTTATTTTTATGCAAGACGGAGCTCCTCCCCATTTCAGTTGCTTTGTAACTGACGTTTTAAATGAGAGATTCCCTGATGCCTGGATTGGAAGGGGTGGACCAATACCCTGGCCATTTCGAAGCCCAGATCTCTCTCCACTTGATTTTTTCCTGTGGGGGTACATTAAGAAGATAGTGTATGCTGCGAAAATAAGGAATATCCAGCATCTGCAAGACAGGATCATATCAGCCATTGAAACCGTAACAAGAGACGTGATTCAGAAAACGTGGCAGGAGATAGAATTTCTTTCGGACGTCTCCAGAGCTACAAACGGTGCACATATTGAAATGTACTAAGGTAAGTCTAAAACGTTTTATTCCAAAAATTAATTTCTAGTTGGTTTTATTATAAGAATTTATCACGATGCACGGTCAACTGAATGGCAAAGCACGTATATGTATGTAGTTACCTTTCTGAGCCGTTGTCGTTTGAATTTCTTCACCGGTAAACGCGCTTTATGAGTGGCCAGCTGTGAGCTACAGCCGGCAAGAACACAGGAGAGATGAAATATCATCATCCAAATAACTGAAAATTTGTATCCTTCGCTTATCTATAATTTTGTCAAGTTTCATTTTTTGCACTTAAGGAAGAAAACCAGGAAGAACAATAAAATAATATCCTGATTTAACTGTTCTTAATTTCGCCACGAATATAACTCTTATCTCTGATTACTTTGTCAAGTTTAAAACACTTTCGAAATATTAGTTGTGATTTATTGATATTTTTATGCCTTGCCCTGTTAATGTATTTTAAATGATACACCTTAAATCCTGACCAGTTATTTTTCTTGTCTCTGAGCGCCTTACTGCTCCTGTTTATAAGATATTTGCTTCTCCCTACATATTATTTTGTCGGCATAAGTAAGTACCTGGGTCGTGCTGTTAGGGCATTTAATTTCATAGTTCTCTTTTTATAAAATATTATAAGCAAACAAATTAAAAATAATATAGTGTATATGTGTGCGGTAAAAGTGTGGGAATATTTGCAAATAGTTCCTGAAATCAAAGTTCAGATTCATTTTCTGCAGGCCTAATAACAACTTTATTACCTCTGCCACTTCCAAAGCTGATGTAGAGATGTTGCAGCAGATATTAAATGGAATTATATGCCTTTATTTAGATTCAAATATTTGATGAAATCAATATAGCTGTATTGAAATTCTAAGATTAGAGGTTATGTTAAAATATTATAAAGATACATGTATTGTTTTGTTAAATCAGGAATAATTAAAATTTGCAGTTTGTGTCGTTAGAAATACGGTGGCTTTTAAAACCCTGTCTCATACCTAAATACGTATGTGATTGCAATTAGGTGTCAAATGCTTTATACTTGATGAAATCCATAGACAATAGTCATTATTATGAAATTAACCTCTTGGGGTCGGAATTATTTTTTTTTAAATTTTAGCACACCCTGTATATAAAATGTGAATAACACAGGAACCAAACAAGTTAGAATTATAAAACAAACTGCATTTTGAAGAGAAAAAAACGGAGAGTACACACCATGTTTAAAATATTCGTTACCTATATTTGTTGAATAAATACATGCAACTTTGGAGGTTAGCGGTGCAGTACGTCAACTATAGTTGACGTTAGGCGTCTAAAGTTTAATAGTCAAGCAAGTAGATGAGATAGTACCCAATATTTATGGAGTATCAGGCTTCATTGTCGGATTCAGGAGAACCTATTCTCGGTGTCTAAATTCAGTAAGAAAAATTTAGTTATATATTCAAAAGCATTTCCTTAACATCTGTTTTAACCCTTTACCTGCTAACATGGAGAATATGGTGATCTCCTAATAATGCTAGCAAAGGGTAGATGGGATTTAATTTGACGTTTAAAGGGTTAATATTATGATTCTGCCTTTGTGTATGTTTCTCAGGTGATCACTATGACTGAAAGTCTCTCTGCCAAACTTTTGTATGCATTTTTCTGTTGTTTTATGCTTGTTACATACACTATCTCACCCACCTTATCGAAGACACTAGTGATAGTTGTTGTTGAGGCGTACGAAATATGAAACTTATGTCCGTGCATGTTTCTCCATTTTCTTTTTACGTCCTATGATGTGTTCAAATGTTCTCTTGTATAATCTTTTCCCTTATTAGCCCAAAGTAGGTTCTGCTTTGATGGTAAATTATTTATTCGCATTCCAATAGATAAATAGTTAAATAGGAGACGAAAAGTGAGGAGATTTTGAAATTAATAATAGCAACAAATTAAGTGCTGTAAACTTCTTTTTGATTGGAATCTTCTCATCTCCTTGCACTTTAAAATTACATGTGTCCTGTTTGTGCCTTTTCTAGATCGCGATAATGAAATATATTTTCTTTCCTGTTTAACCCATCGCACGATAGAAGGGAATTCTACACAAACCCTCTAATTTGGCTATAATGGAGTAAATTTACTGTCTAACACAACTAGAACAACTACATGTTTCGGCGCTTGATAATGGCCATCTTCAGATTGTACATGAATCACTTAGTAAGCAGTTATACAAACACACACACACACACACACACACACACACACACACATATATATATATATATATATATATACATGTATGGTCTACTTATATGGGGAAGGGAGTGGGGAGGGGGTAAAGTGGGCACGAGATCTCGTATCTGTCAGAACGGTTGGGACGTGTGGGATGCTTGGAGGGTTCATGCTGTTACCAAGCTATGTCTAAGCTTATTATAGATAAATCTATGATAGGCATCATCCAGTGTCTAATTGTGTTGCGTAATTGTACTGATGTCTAATGTACAATGCGCTATAATACGTAGCGTCTGTGGCTATAATAACCTTATGACCTCTAATTTGGCGTCTACATAATCTTCTAAAACCCGAAGGAACTTGGATTTCCCCGGCAATAGACCCAAAATCCCTGCGCACTTTCTTAGCTCAAAATTATTACGGTATGAAGATGGAAGGGCCAATGCGGTCGGATCCTCTGTTCATGCTGGGACAGTCTCAGACTGAGAAATTTAAGAATATACTTTTTGATACAGCCATTCTGTAAGCAGTTCCTTTGCAGGAATTCCAATTCAGCTTCGAAAATCTTTGAGTCGCAGATGGTTTTAGGTTTGTGTACAAGATGGAAAGGTCAATCAGCTTCTTCTCTGAAGGATAGTGAGACATAACATTCGTATACTGCTTGAAGTAGGTGGGCTTTATTTATAACTTACGACACCAGAAGCCACCTGGTCTCGTGTATGTATCAATGCACAAAAACAGAAGATTTCTATAACTGTCTTCCCGGTGGATTGGATGCTCTTCCGGTGATCCAGGAAATTGATCAGTGTCTTTGGCACATGAGGTCGGATCACGTACATGAACGTGCTGACCAAAAGTAAGTGGAATCAGGACAGGAGATTACGAGTTTTCACAGTAAAGATCTCTCATCATCTTCTTAGGAAACTTCAGATGTCACAGGCGATATTGGATTATATTCGGCACTCCGTTTGTGTTTTCGTAAGTGGAAGTTCAAAACGATAGAAGAGGACCGTAGAACAAGAACCAACAGGATGCAATAATTTACTCTCAATTTGTTTCAATAATTAACATCTACAGGTTTCGAGCAGGCTTACTTCTTCTCATCAGGAGGCACTTCTCTGTATATACAGCAGCTGGTATGTGTCATACGTTTGTGTTGACTTAGGGGGTGGAATTTCCACTTCGAACCTGCCAACAGCCTGCCAAAATAAAAGCATGACACATATCATTTGCTTTTATTTATCTCAGTAATTAACCAAATTGATGCACAAAATTTTGTTTTACAATAAGTTTATTTCATGCCTCAACATGTTTCTGGTATCATCACACCCATAGGTGTGATGATACCAGAGGCTGTGTAATGCAATTTTGACCTCCTGATGATGAGCACATGTGCTCGAAACATGTTGAGGCATGAAATAAACTTATTGTAAAACAAAAATTTTGTGCATCAAGTTGGTTAATTACTGAGATAAATATACAGAGATGCACGGTCAGCAAAACGTCAAAATACCAATTGCTGTCTATACAGAACAGTACCTTCTGATGATGAGCAGTAAGCCTGTTCGAAACATGTAGAGGTTAATTACTGAAATAAATTGAATATAAATAGTGCATCCTGTTGGTTCTCATTGTACGGATATATAACGATGCACGGTTAAAAAAACATTAAAAATAAAAGGGCTCATCAGGCCACGGTGGAAAAATATCATGTTGCCATCATAAACTTGTCGAACAATTCTTTATTTTAATAATGAATGAAACCACGTCGAAACTAACAACTATGTACTCTGGCTATATTCGGAGATTGTACAGTGTTTGCATAAAATAAGCCAAGATATACATAGGCGTCATCGCACATGGTCTACAGTTTGTTTTGTTTGGCTTTAAATGTGTAAATATTCTTGAGCCTTAAAGTGGGTTCTTCTTGTCGTATTTTGGGGGTCCACGTGTTCTAAGACTTCCTGTAAACACTTAAGTCGCACTTCAATGAGGGAAGTTTGTTTGACGTTCATAGGGTCGTGCATCTTAATATTATTTATACAATAAAACCAACTAGATGCACCAATGTATCAAATTTATTTTATTTTGGAAAGACACTCTACATGTTTCGGAAGGTCTTTCCGTCCATCGTCAGGAGTTCAAGACTGTACATACAGCAACAGGCATTTGTCAAACAGATACTGCTGACTGCTTGCTAACAAGCAGACAGCAGTATCTGTTTGACAAATGCCTGTTGCTGTATGTACAGTCTTGAACTCCTGGAGATGGACGGAAAGACCGTCCGAAACATGTAGAGTGTCTTTCCAAAATAAAATAAATTTAATACTTTGGTGAATCTAGTTGGTTTAACTATAGAAATAATGCGGGCGTCTTCCGGAAGTGGGCCCTTCTTGAGGATGTTAGGGATTTTAAGTTCCACATGCGGCATTTGGGGGTCTTGTGCTAGTGCTCTGCAAGATGCATCTTCCAGAGAAGGTGCAATATTCAGTGTACGGTAACGCTGTTGTAATTGAGAGTACTCTTGCCATTTTGTGCTGCTGCTGATATCTTGAAGTAAAAATTTCATCTCCATGTACAAAGACCCTCGCTTTCGCCTACATTTACGTGCAATGCGGAGGCAGTATATTCCTCCGAAGCTTTTCTAGTTATCTGCTAGACTCCACAGTGATATAATCGAAAAGTTTACAATATTATTCTTCACCACCATAAAAATGTAGATTTTCATGAAGGAAGTTTCTCGGACAGATAAACAATAAGATAAATTATCAAGAATTGCTGCATAACGGGTTTTGTTAGCTAGCTACTTGCATTTAAGGAAGTAAAGCTCTCTTCTTGGGGATGGTATCCTCTGAAATTCCTTCAGTGTTTCTATCAAATCCAGTCTTTCTATAGAGTTTCCGGAAGAATTATTTCACATTAGGGAGGTTACACTTTCCACGTGCCACGACTGTGTTATTGGGAAAGCAATCTGTGACAGTTGTAGCAAGGTATCTGCCTCTTAGAAGATATGCCGTATATTGTAGCTGCTTCTACAAGAAAGAAAGAGAACTGGAACTAATATGGTGGTTTTGCGATGAAATCAAGGACAAGATGAAATTGCAGGTGAATTCAGTGTAATAAGGCAACCATTTTTCAGGTAAAATATATTTCTGCAGAGGAAAGTATATCCTGTAGGTTTATAAGTTCCGTTCAGTACTGTGGGATCACTGTAAGGGAACTTTTCTAGCAATTTTTGTCTTCAGAGATGCGCGAAAACCTTTTCTATAATTTACAGCGGTTTCATTACGTGTTTTTTTTTAAATTACAGGCACACCTGCTGACATTGTATTGCGGTGTTGTACCGAACAGACTCTTGGAATTCAACTCACAACGGCCGATTTAAATTTCAACTTAATATCACGTCAAAGAGAATCAAAGCCTCGGAAATTCCGACCTGAATTCAGGACGGATATATTTTTACTTAGAGTCGTGCTACTTAAAACTTGTCTTCTATTTATATCAAAAACTAAAATCTATTACAAGAGCTATGTAACTTAGAGACCACTTAGCCTATGTGGTCTTTAATTTTGTATTAAATACTATACTAATATGGCATCGTGCGAAATTTTGAACGTGGCATGAAGACCAGGAGCTGTTAAAAGAAGTTTATGAAATAACGTGTTATATTATATTTTGAAACCCTTTACAGTCATTTAATGTATTCTATTGGGATATATTATGTTCAGATTTAAGTAGTGTGCGCAAAATAGTTTATGCTTGTGAAAGTGACAAATATGCAGACAGTAGGGATTTTTGTGGTCACATTTGACATAATTAGTCAATAATAATAATAATTTAACATGCTGAGAATGATGTCAGAACTGTATCAGTAATTTACATATCAGCACACCGAGTCAAATATCGCAAGGAAATTATGGTGCTAATGGGTTGTCAAGAAACTTCTAATTAGAGTAACAAGATCGTTATCGCTGTCTGCGTCTCTATCAACGTTAAAATATGTGCATCTTCGCTAGTGTTTATACCTTATTGTTTAAGATTTCTAGCATATTCCTTTACATGTAAAATATTTTGAACTACTGAAGTCACGTAATAAGGAATGTGATGCCGTTCTGGAGATATTACAGCACTGTGCAACTTGTTGCATTCCGTGCGCCCCTGACATCTTGCAGCAGAACCTGGAACTTCCTCATACTACCCAGTACTTTAACCCACGGTCGCTAGAGTGCAGGGAATTGTAGACTTCGTTTTCTGTTAATATTATGTGGTAAATTTATAGCCGGATTTTAACCTTTATCGACGCAGAAGTTGTATCCATGTTCGATATGTGAAAATTGTTGTGATTTCTTATTTCCAGTAACATAAAAACCCTTAAACTGAAGTAATTCCAAGCGTGAATTATAAATTCAGCATTCCTTAAAAACCGAAGTGAACAGATTGGAAACCTTATTTTGTAATCGAATTTATTTGCACATTATTGTGGGAAGTGTTACGACATTGGTGCGTTGTGGGTGAAAACAAACAGAGAAACAAGGACACTAACAAATATACTTACACTCACACAGAGAAAACTGAAATAAATCGGTGGAAACTGATGTTTTCCTTCCTTGAAGAAGGTCAGGAAACAGAATTCTTCTTCAGAAGCTACTATTTCGAAAGCTAGCCAGGAAAATCCAGCGTTTTAAGGAACTAAAATGTCGAGTAGAGTTATTACAAGATTTCGCCACTTGTCCCTATCCAAACCGTATAAATTCAGACTACAGCATCCCATCCTACTTCGTTAAGATCCGTGGCAAGTATGTCCTTTCGTATTTTCCTTCATTATGCATAAAATTTTCGTACGCATATCAGACTTTTTCTTTGAGCTGCCTTTCCATGATGCAAGTGCTCAGTGTTAATTGCCCGCTTGCGAAACAAAACTGCGGCTGACGGGACAATGGAGAGTCAATCAATGGTCAACAATGCAAAATCACTTCTGTAGTGTGGTCCCTGAAGACAAACAATGGACCGAGTCCAACATGCTCCTTGTTTGGGAATCCAATTAGCTGTAGTCAATGAGCTACATATAGGTATGCTTCCGTATCTTTATATATGGAACCAGTACAAAGCATTGATGCAGGCACCTTGTTTACATATCATCAAAACTAACAAATTTCAATCCTGTTTTGTTAAAGGCAGTTGTTTTTGTCGGCCTGTATCTGTTTTGCCTTCCCAGTATTACATAGGGGACGATCACCAATGAAATTGGCGGAGATTTCAATCAACTTCACCCTGTAGTTGTATAAAAGTACCCCTCACTGTACCCTGAATTCACGTACATAGCACGTGACAAAAAAAATTTAAAACGCTTTACTATTAAGAGTTTAAGTAAACGTAAAGTATGCCCTTACTGCGTGAAGAGTCTGGTAAGGGTGTTGGTCTGTACTAAATATGAAAATAAGTTATTTATTTACAGCGTTCATTGATTCTAATTTAATATTTATTTCAGTTAAATTCCTGTTCAACAACAAAGAAAGAGATATAAAATTCCGAAAAATACTTCTGTGTGACCATGTTTCCAAAAATAATCGGAGCGCACAGCCAAAATATTACATAAGATCACAAAGCAGAATAATTCTGTATTGTGTCTTTTGAATAGTTTTGCACTAATAATGTCATCGTGTATATCGTTGGTTCGCAAAGTAGGTCATATGTCCCTCCCCCCCTCAGGGGACCACACGAAGTTTTTAAGAGATCACAGGAGAATGATGGAAAATTAAGGGGGCACAGTAACCTTGGGTGGGGTATCGAAACCTAACTGCTTGCACAAGGTACTTAGAATTTAAAATTGAATCAACGTTTTTCTTCTCCTCTGCATCTCCCACAGCACAGTAGACAAAGCTGCATTTATTGCTTTTCCCACAGCTTACTTTTTTGAATCTGGTGTCAGATGAGTGACATTCTTTTTGAAACGTACGTAACAGCCTTGAGGTTGTGAGCAGAATTTGAATGAAGACATCACGAAGTACTTGGATACGTATTGTAATACTAATTTGTACGTCAGCACAACTGTTTTTATTACGCAAAGTAATATGTAGGCTACATGTTTCGACTAATAAATAGTCATCTTCAGGCTTATTCTTTACAGGTTAAGTCACAATATGCTGTGCACACATTGGAATCCCAGTGTGTTTACATCAGTGAAATATTTAAGCCATATCATTTTCCATTAAGTCACAGGATGCTGTGCACACATTGGGATCCCAGTGTGTTTACATCAGTGAAATATTTAAGCCATATCATTTTCCGTTAAGTCACAAGATGCTGTGCCATATCATTTGCCTAGGCAAATGATAAGACTTAAATATTTCACTGATGTAAACACACTGGGATTCCAATGTGGGCACAGCATCTTGTGACTTAACCTGTAAAGAATAGGCCTGAAGATGACTATTTATTAGTCAAAACATGTAGCCTACTTATTACCTTGTGTAATAAAAACAGTTGTGCTGACGTACAAATTAGTATTACAATACGTAGTGAGCAGAGATCATCTTCCCTTATAACTGACCACAAAGCAACCGGGTGTTAAAACATTTCGGCTGTTCATCAGGCCCAAGAAACACACTGAACATAATGACACTTATTAAGAGATTATTTTTTTATCGCATAAGTAAAAAAGTCTTTTACCAAAACAAGGTATTGGAAAACAATATAATATTGTAAACAATATTAACGTGCTTATATTCCAGTATATGTCAACAGTGTGGAAATAAGGTAACTTATTTCCGTAGATAATAGCGTCTACGAAGAGTTGGGGACCACAGAGATAAGCCGCGCTTACAGGGGAGCTACGAGCAAATAACAGCTGAGTAACGTTTTTCTGTATCTGAAAATAAATTCGTTATCAATAATTATATTCATGATCTGCAAATTTTTGGAATAAATTACTCAACTTCTTTGATGTCTCGTGTTTTGTCTTCATAGTTAGGTAGAATTGTCTGTGTGTCTTTAGTCAATAAATATTAACAGAAATGTAAATGAAGTAAAGGAAAATGAAAATCCTAATTAGTCGCATTTGTGTATTTAAACACATTACACTGTACCGCTCGATTTTATTGAAAAATTACTGCAAAATTAGAGTCAGAAAATTTTTTATAAGGGCTAGATTAATTTACGAAAGACTTCGGTATGTCTGAATGCATATTCAGGTAGAAATAAATCTACGGTTTCCTAATTTAATGTGTTTTTTGTGGAATGACTCGCCTTCAGCTCAATATCCCACAGTTTGTGACAAAATAACCATTTAGGACATCAAATTGTCTTTGTTTAGAACCTTTTCATCATGTAGGGCCTATCTTGTTTTGAACTATAGATGCTTTCTAGTGCAAAAATCTAGATTGTATGCAGTTTGTAGGAATCGTCTTTGTAGTTCTAAGTTTAAATAGAGGATTGCAACTACAAAATTGTAAACATAATTAACAAAATGCTGTCTACACCATGTTGCGGCTTGCGCCTGAACATCACTATACACGTACCTGAACGTCACTATATACGTACCTGAACATCACTATACACGTACCTGAACATCACTATATACGTACCTGAACATCACTATATACGTACCTGAACATCACTATATACGTACCTGAGTTTCTTGTACCCATCAACACGGTTTTACGCCCTGAGCACCACAGTCTTTATAGTCACCACAGTGAGAACCTGAAAACCCACGCACCACAGCCTTATTTGTAATTAGCAACAGTGACTTTCTCTAAGAATAGTCGTTGTGTTCAGGAAGACATAACGTAAGTAAATATGACAGCCGGAGTCTTGCACTAAAATACTGCCTACTAATTGGTCTCGTTTTTCTGCGTAGGAGTTTCTCACCGGGCTTGTGATTTTCTAAAATAACAAACGTTGGGTTCCGGTACACGTATTATCACATTGTGACCCCGAGCGGGTAAGATGGTGTCATCAGACTAGTCTCAGTGCTCCCTTGACATTCACAAACACTTTTGTGTACCGCTCTTTCCGTTATAGCATGGCCCCTGGAGAAATGAGCAGCTATTACGTAAGTAGGTTTAGCCGTAGGTGACGAAATCAAGTGCCTGCTGAGTCAATAAAGACAACGCTTTCTCTAAAACGTTTTCAAATTAATTTCTAACAAGTACGTGTGCGTTCTGCCAATCTCATTACATAGCTTTAAATGTGTGATGCTTTATTTAACAACACCGAAGAAGTCCATTCATAGCACTATATTGCGTCGTTTATAGATAAATTATTGGGTATGGAGTTTGACGTTCGGGTGACCGTGCATCGTGATAAATTCTTATAATAAATCCAACTAGATGCAATGATTTATCAAATTTAATTTTGGAATAAAATTCTACATATTTCGTACAGTTCCTCTGTCCATCATCAGGAGTTTAGCACTGTACACACAGCAATGGTATATGTCATACATGTTTGCTGACAGCTTTGCGAACAGGATCAGGACGTTCCGTCCAGATCCTGTTCGAAATACGTAGAGTTTTATTCCAAAAATAAATTTGAGACATTAGGTCATCTAGTTTGTTTTATTATAAGAATGAGTATGGAGTATTCGTGGAACAATACTGATCTGCTGAAACCGAATTTCTCGTCGGAAAACCGGTCCGAATGTTAAATTTTCCGCCACAAACCCCACACTGCGCCGTCAGGGATTAGACTCGCTCCTCCGCGCTGACCTATTAGCAACAAATTGTCTGAGCTTTGGTACTTCCTATACAGGCCTAATGGATGAAGTTTAAAGTCCTTTAAGTCCGAAGAAGTATTATATGATCTGTAGGAAAAATGGATAGCTTCTTTTGTTATTGTTCCCTGTATGTACGTATTGACGCCAAGTCCGTTCATCGCTGTTGGTAATTTGTCACGTCGTAGGGCCAAGTAAGGTTATAGGGCACTGCCATTCTGCCCGGAGCAGACTATCACTACTACAGTATTGCAAAAATACGTGGCGCTGCAGAGGCTTCCGGAGGGGTACATTCCCAATGGCGCCTCCAGATGTTGCCAGAATTAATGTAGCCACTTGCCTCACTCCGTAACCCGGATTCTGTATTGCTGTAATAAGAGTGGAAATTTGTACAAAGGGCATGCAAGGTTATCGCAGTGCTAATTATTAGTGTGAATTTGCATCATCTTCGCTAATATGCGAGCAAGTCTGTCTTCTTAAGACAAACGTACGAGGCTTGTTCAGAAAGTAAGTACCGTTTCGCTGTAAAAAAATCGATAAGGTTTCGTATAAAATTTTATTTCTATCAAACTCTACATTCTTCAAACTATTTTTTTTTTTACATATTCCCTGCCGTTACTGAGGCACTTATCGTAACGGGGCACAAGTTTTTGTATACCCTCCTCATAGAATGTGACCGCCTGCGACCCAAATGTCTACTGACAATGTCCTAGAGTAGAGTCCTTGAAGTCGGAGGAAAGTGTAGGGACAGATCAGAAATTGTGAAACGTCTATCGTCACGCACTCTTTCGTTGACCTTACGCATCAAATCATCATTCCCCAAAGATGGACGCCCACTTCGCGCCTCATCGTGCACGTTCTCTCGTCCTTCATTGAACATACGAACCCATTTCCTAACCATGCCATCACTCATCGCATTGTCACCATACACTTGACAGGTCTGGTGATGAATCTCACTTGGTAGCACATTCCTAGCTTTCAAAAAACGAATTACAGACCGTATTTCACAGTCGGCGACCCCTTCAATTGTCTTAAACACGTTTTAAAGCAAGGAACAAATATAAACATAAAATGAATTTCACGAAATGGCGTCTGTGGCTTCTCAATTGATAGAGGAAGTCACTGAATATGCGCAAAGTGGCAGTCTCGAGGATGCGCGAGAGATATGCACAAACGGTACTTACTTTCCAAATAACCTGCGTATTTATCTCCAGAAAACGGCGGGTACTTGCAACATTCCTGCAAGAAGCTGCGACGGAATTCCATCTCCTCCCTTTGTGTCTCTGTATGTGTATCTTGCGTAGCTCGTTATTCTCTGCAGTGCGTTTTCTGTGCGGTACTTCCATAGTCCTGTATTCTGCAATATCAGCCTAGAATCTACCAAATAACACTTTCTTAAGAACTTTCTTCTTAATAGTTCTACTTAGTGTCTGCAGCCAAGCGATGGAATGGTACATTCAACAGAGTTGAACTGACTTCTATGACATGTTTCCTACTTCGTTATAGGCACTTTGCAACCCTTCATAAATCAGCTGAAGAAAATATTCAAGTGATATGCGGGACACAGAAAACTTGATCGATAGGCTTGTGTTGATTCCGCTGACAGAGCGTTGTTAAATAAACCAAGACATAACTTTCGCTTTAAGTGAAATATTCTTCTGTCTTTTATATATGTGGATAAAATTGTTGTTTCACACAGAAGTACCCTCCTTGACAAGCCTCGTGCTTGAAACACTAGAATAATAGGGGTCGCAGAAAGTAGGTCAAGGCCGCTTCCTCTCATGTCTTTATCAAATCACTATTCAAAACGTCCGCCCAACATAAATAGAGCAAGTAAGTGATTTCCCACAGCAGATGTCTGGGTTATATCCCAGGTTTGTTTCCCACAAAGCAGCCCTAAAGAAGGTTGTTTATGAATATTCTAGTTTTTCCCTGTCCGATATATTCCCATCAAGTCTACGTATGGATTTTCACACGTCAGCACGCGACCTTATTTAGTCTAGATACTGAACATCTGCAAATGACGCTTACAGTTTTTTCTTTTTTCAATTCTTTGAAAAAGCAAGGAATTAATTTAATCTCATGTACCACATTTGGCTGTAGTGCTGTCCATGCTATATTCCTGGGTTATCTGTAAATATATCCAATAAATCCGTGACCTCACAGGCAGACACTGAGAGCGAAAATGTTACCTTCTTATCGCAGCGGGTAGCTCACATTTTCAGCTCCGTTCTGCATCCACAGTAAGCTTACAGAAATCCAGAGTTTTGGGATTCACACTTATCCCTTATGCACATAGCACCCTCACTACCACCAAGGAAAATGACCTATTTTATCTTGTTTTTGGTGTTGTTGGGTGTGACTGGTAGCTTTCTGTGTTACATTAAAGGTTTATGTTTCTTTAGGGAGGGTTGAGAGGATGCACACCAGAGTAGGAAGTGAGGTTCTGGTTGTATAAAGGTGTGCTGTATGTGTGTTTGAGGATGGTGGAAGGGTTGAAATGGGAGTTAATGCTATCAGCAGAGTAATTTGCATGTTGGTAAAGTCTCTTGAAACGTCTTTCTCTACAAGCTCTGGTGATAAAGTATGGACTTTATCTCTCTCACCACATCTTCGTCCGTCTTCCTCCTCATCAAATTTATCTCTTCCTATCCCAACTCTTGTATTCTTTATGGTTTATTTGATTTATATTCCATAGTTTTTCAGTTTCTTTGTTAAGAATGATAATTTCATTTTTGGTGTTGTGGAATTCGCGCGTAATGAAGATTTTGATTTATACTCTGTGAATGTAGAAAGAAGCTAATGGACTAAGGAATGAACCTCCTCTTTTGTAACCTCGTGATGTTTAACAATTTACATTTCTTTCCAAGACCGGTAATGTTCCTCAGTGTTTTATGCAGTGTATGCTCCTTATCTCTGAACACAATTTTCTAAATGAGATTATCTACATTTTGTAAGATATTCTTGATGTGGTAATAATTATTCCAGCGGTCAAGGAATTCCCTGTTTTGTGGAATCCAACTATTTATTAGAGTGCTTAAAAATCACTGTGTGAGGGTATTCAGGCTAGTTTGCAAATTCAGAATCTGCTTTTCCAGAATTCATTTTAATATTATTCTGCCATCTACTAGTTTATCTTGCACGTGATTTTTATTTTTATGACTTTCCTGGACACAGTTTGCACACAATAATCTTATTGCTGTTTATTTTACATCGTTTTGTGTTTCTCAGACTATGCAGAGCCAGAGCCGATAATGTAGAGTTTTTATAAAAGGATAGTTAGAAAGGAATTGAAATTTAAAATTTCTGGCATATTCGAGACATCTTCTGACACTTGCCTCAAGGGCCTGAGGATAAATTTAAAGAGGTAATGTTCAGCGTTTATCAGCCCATAAGGGCCTATACGGGGAGTAGAAGTATAACTCTACTCTTTATTTAACCTGGGGTCTAAATGGGGTGGGTGGTAAACGCCCCGCCTCTGGCGTTTGGCCCACGAGAGAGAGAGAATCTGTAGGCATTTGAAGGAGGATGGGTGGGCCCAAGTTTCAGTCTCGACGGGCGCGGTAAATCTCGACCCTATTGGGATTCGATCGCTCAAGGGCCTGAAGAAGCCTACATACGTAAGTCTCGGTCAATGTAACATGTGTTTCTGCCCGAATACATGTGTAGAGTTTAACTACACACCAGCATATTTTTGTATATCGATACTTCGTTCATTTGCATGGTTTTCATCTCACTATCACAGAATTACCCACCAAACCAATATATATATTCAATGACGAATTAAAATATCTCAGTTCCCGTTAAGTGGACGAGATTATTTTTATAATAATTTAAATATTCTGATAGCCCCAAGTGTCCTTCTTGCAAGTTTATTCACAATATTTTTTCATGAAAAGTTAAGTAATATCCCAAATAAATTGATAAATTAACCAATTTGTCTAATCCTCGTTCAAGACAGTGTTTCTTAAGAGTGATTTCAGAATGTTTTACACAAATTTCGGCCATTAAACCTTCTCTTTAGTTGATGCATGATTTGTGTTAGGACCATGTCCATATATTATTATAATAAAACCAACTAAATGCACCAATTTCTCAAATTTATTTTTGGAATGTAACTCTACATGTTTCGTAGAGTTTCTCTGTCCATCATCAGGAGTTTAGCACTGTACACACAGCAATAGGTATATGTGTATGTCATGCAGCTAGCGGGTTCAGAATGTTCCATCCTGAACCCGCTAGCAAGCAGTCAGCAAAACCTGTATAACATATAATTATTGCTGTGTGTACAGTGCTAAACTCCTGATGATGCGAAGAGAAACTGTCCGAAACATGTAGAGTTCTATTCAAAAAATTAATTTAGGAAATTATTGCATCTCGTTCGTTTTATTATAAGAATATATCACGATGCACGTTCCTCTGAAGGTCAAAGAACTCCTTATACTTGCCTCTTCAGCCTAAGTATTCTATTGTTGCCTCTCTATAAGTATTACCGAACAAGTAAGTAGGTCTTATTTTCTTCAGGCGTTCTACATTCTTTTTACATCTACATTCTTTTCAATTCAGTTATTAGAATTGTACCGAACAAAAATTGACTTAGGTCAGTCTTTCCCAAACTTTGTTGCTTGCGGACCCCATTTTAGCTTCAAAAAATAACCACGGATCCTCACAACCCCACTGCAGTAAATACTGTATGCATGGATGATAGGTATTGAAAATTAAAAACTGATATCTCAGAATGTATTTTGGAAAGTTACCATTATATACCAGCAACATAGGCGACAATAAATTGCATAAAATGAACTGAATTAAAATGACTGTCGGTAGCTTTATGTGTACAGGGGGCTTCTTAATTACATAGTCTAAAGTTCACTTGAAATAAACATATCGCCAATTAAAGAAGCATTTCTATTACTTTTAACAAAACATTATTCTTTAATTAAAAAGTAAGTAAACTTCAAATTAGTCATTACACAAGAGGATCCATGGTTCCTCTTGCAACTGATCACAGGAGAACCACTAACTTAGGTTATTTACCCTGAAGAAAAAGACGATATTTGAAGGAGCCCATTTTTTATCTAATATATGAAGACAGGGAAGCTAGATAAAGCTAACACTGTGTAGAACTAGACAAACCCTCACGGATCCAGGAATATGAGACTCCCAGAATTTCTACACAGTCAGCAAATGAAGATTGCGATTTTGTCAGCCCTTTGCGCCGACCGCCTTCAATCCCATGGGGATAGACATGGTACTTCTTCATGTCAGAGGCTGGGTCTTCCCCAGGGACATAGTGCGGCCAGAAAGATTGATTCCACAAGGCATCGAACCCGCGACCTCCCGGCCTTTAGAACAGTGCCTCAACGAACTGCGCCACCACGTAAACCCAGTTAAAGATAGGAAAGCGACAATCATTTAGAAAAGTGGGTTGAATTATCCAAGAAGTTGCATATAATATTTAATTTTAGAGAAATGAAGTGTTGTCGACTTATGGTTAGATAATTGAATGGCTTTTTTCAATTACGATGATTGTGCAGCACCAAAATATCAGAATACGTTTATATATGGTAGGTGAAGGAGTGATGGTTTCCTACTTGAAGGCTGACAGCAGAACTCGCTACGTCTCAAATAGAGGAGTAGAGCTTATTAAGCTCATTAAACTTATTAGTTCCCAACTTGAGTCTGTGACAAGCCCCTTTCTGTCATACGGATCACACGTCTGGAAAATAAAGACAAATAATCATAAAAATTTTGACGTTTTGCTGACCGTGCATCTCAGTATATTTATCTCAGCATTTAACCAACTTGATGCACAAAATTTGTTTCACAATAAGTTTTATTTCATGCCTCTACATGTTTCGAGCACATGTGCTCATCATCAGGAGG
>Ga0131853_10010224_pt1 | contig 17166 bp, 8 predicted proteins | sample TergutLab28metaG_FD_92764 | JGI IMG/M metagenome (GOLD analysis project Ga0131853, IMG submission 92764) | Labiotermes labralis P1 segment gut microbial communities from Petit-Saut dam, French Guiana - Lab288 P1 (version 2) (version 2) | ecosystem: Host-associated > Arthropoda: Insects >... | reverse complement strand
CATAAATTAAAACATCTATATTCATGCGAAACCTCCAATCTATCACAATTTCTTTGGTGACGTATTGGGATTATCGCCAATCGGTGAAATTATTATTCCGATGTTTTAATATTTTTTGTTGATTTATTCAAGCTACACTGTTTTATCGGAATATTTATTTCTTCGGCATAGCTTGAGTGCCGGCGTTTTTAAGAAACGCATCCCGGGGTAGACGTACAGCACCCAGCAACTCAGCCTTTTGTGCTATATACTTACGCATGTCGGGGTTTGCCTTATCCAGCGTTCCCTTGGAAGTAACAAAGGCTATGACACCACCGGGGCGCACTTGATCCAGCGTTTTGGCTATGAAGTAGTCATGGATATGAAATTTGTGCTTGTCATAACGTTTGTCAGCTACACCATAGCCCCCGAATGGGATATTGCCTATGGCAAGATCGAAAAAGCTGTCCGGCATCTGGGTTTTCTCAAAACCGGTGTGCTGGATGTTGGCCTTTGGGTATAGCTGCTTCGCAATTCGCGCCGATACGTTGTCAAGTTCCATACCGTACAGCTTGGAACCTCTCATACTGTCCGGCAGCATACCGAAGAAGTTGCCTACGCCGCAGGACGGTTCAAGAATGTTGCCTGTCCTAAAGCCCATACGCTCTACTGTATCGTAAATCGCCTTAACAACCGTAGGCGATGTGTAGTGCGCGTTTAGGGTGCTGGCCTTTGCCGAATTGTATTCGTCAGGTGAAAGTGTAGTCTCAAGTTCGATATACTCATTGTGCCATTTTTCGTTGTGAAGGTCAAATGCCTGCGGCAAGCCGCCCCAGCCGACATATCGGGAAAGCACCTCCTGCTCCTCCGGCGTTGCGCTGCGTTTGTCAAACTCAAGGCCGTGCAGAAGTCTAACAGCTTCGATATTGTATCGGAACTTGGTCTTAGCGCCGCCCTCGCCCAAGGTCATGTCGGTTATGCGATAGTTTACTGCTAGTGATTTCGGCGTGTCTTGTAGCGAGAGCGGCTCCGCATCCACTTTGGTGCGCAGTTTATCTTCGTTCACTTTGACAGTGCCCATAGGCTCAACACTATCGTAAAACTCCAGCCATGGTGTTACCTGCTCAATCGACAGCAAGTGAAGGTTTCTGGCGTCGCGCGTTAGAATCTCATCGAACTCACGGCGGAATAAGTGCATTTTGACAGGAACCGCGACGCTTGGATCAGTCAGCACCACGCCGGAATCGTCTATGCTGTCTACGTGGTACAGTTTATCCCGGTAATACACACCGTCGCTCAGTAAGGCGCTGCGGTTGGTATCGGCGGCATCAACGCTTGGTGCGGGAGGTTCTTCCGGTGTGCTATGTGGCTCTTGTACAACTTCACGCGCTGTTTTGCTTTCCCATGCCTGACGATAAACAAAGTCAACCAGCCTATCGTTGAAATCATCGTCGTTGTGATAAGCGTGAAATATTTGCGGCTCATCCTCTTGGTGTTCGTAAACAGCTATCTCCAGAGCGGTGTTCAGCGGCCTGCGAAGTGCGCCGCGTCCCGGCGCTTCGCTCAGAGTGGCGGCAAATTCCGCGTCTTGCATGACGCGCTCTAAAACAGTATGCGCGATGGTATCAAAATCAGGTTCAACCGGCTCAACATCGGCTCCATGAATCTGCGGCGCTTCGGGTTTTACATCTGTTACACCAAAATCGCCTGTGAGAACAAAGTTTTTCAGCAGATCGTAAGTTCTGATGTTTCTCCGGAAATCAGAAATCACATTGCCTTCTAACTTCTCAAAATAGGCTCTTGCCTTTGAATCATCAACAGAATCCATAAGCCTGTCAAAGCGGCCAAACTCGTTGATGGTTCTCATGTTTGCCTGTAATTCCACCAATTCACTGAGCAAACTTTCATTCAAGCCGAACATTTTAGAAACGGCCTTGATTTGACTGCTCTTGTCGGACATTTGTTGTATGTCAAGTTCAGGCTCGTTTTTTACTTCCATTGCAGCTTGTCCTGTAGATTGTTCTTCAATCGCAACTTGCCCTTCTATTGTAGACTGTGCCTCAATCGTGGGCTGTTCCTGCACCGCAGCCGCAAAGCGCCCAATCTCCGCAAGTTCGGCTACACGCTTTACAATCGCCGTCCAAGGCATGGTGACGGTTTCTCCGATTATTCTTTCGGATTTGGAAATTTTCTCTGTGTTAGGGTCAAGCAAAGGCATGTCCCGCAAAAAGATTACGCCCGAACTTTCCCCAAGAGCATACAGATATTCATTAGGATTGTTGCTACGAGGCAATGATTCTTCAATACCGCCGTATATCTCGCGCACAAGGGCAACCGTTTCTCTTGAACGAGGGCTATGAGCAAGCTGCCCAGCCAAGCGCTGCCTGTCGGTGTCGCTGACGAGCAGCAGCATCGTGTCGATCTCGTCCTGTGTTATGGGCGAAGAAACAGCCGCGGAAGCTTCCACGGCTGTCGGCTGTGCTTGTTGTTGCACTATTTGCGCTTGCGGTTCTTGTTGTGCTATCCGCGCTTGCGGCTCGTTGGCCTGCTCGATTCTCGTTTGCTGCTCTTGAGGGCTTGACAATATCGGAAACGAACCCAAAGATTCAAACATCGTCAGTTGCGGGGATGGTTTAGACGGTGTGGTCGCCGCTGGCGATTGCGATGGTCGGGTAGGTTCCGTAGGTTGTGCAGATCGCAGATTAACGGTTTCCGGGGCGGGTATCTTCTCAATGCCGGGGAAAAGCGTGTAAGTTCCGTCACGGTAAGCCAGAAGGCTCTCGTAACCAATCTTCTGCGTGTCATAATACCGATCTTCCTCCGGCGTGTTCTCGAAAGCGTACCGCATTTCATCCAGCACCGCGTCAATCTCAGCGGAGTTGCTCAGAAACTCTGCCAGCGCCGCACGTTCTTCTTCCTTGGGGTACTGAAAATCAAGTTCTTTGCCAAACGGCGATACGTAGTCCTCCGGCAGATTGCGATAGAAGCTGCTGATTCTCCGGGCAAGTATAAGATTCTCATAGCCGGGGATGCGGTCTAACTCATCGCGGCTCATGTACCGCCCGCTGTCTATAAGTCCGGCTACCAGCTTGGATGCTTTGTCCCAGTTGATGATTACATCCTCACAGCCCGCTCTTTGCAATTTAACGCCCTTGCCGGGTTCGTTGTTGAACCATCCATCGTCGAGCCACGTACCGCCGCTGTTACCGTAATGGTCTTTCAAAAAATCGACGCGCTCCTTGGGTGTGTGGTCTTGGAGGAAGTGCGCTATTATCCCGAGCTTGCCCTTGCTGTGAGCGCCTCTGCTTGTGAAGTAATTGTTGATTTCATCATCGGTAATAAATCGCATGAAGTTTGGAGAACTGATTTTGACGGCAGGGAAGCCGTTCGTCGGCAAGCCGGCCTTTTCAAGATTTTGCAGCACATGGCGCGGATTCCTGTAAAAGCGTACGGGAGCGTTAGGTTCGTTCGCAAGCGCCCCTATATCCTCTCTAAGCCTACGTAGTATCAAGCCAAACTCGCTTATTTCGCTATAACCCACGCCTCTGCTTGTCTCAACGTCGGTAATCTCACCCTTATCGCGCAGCAGTTGCGTAACACGTTCCCTTGTTTCATTGTGAGCCGCCCCGTAGTCCCATTCCGGCGGAATTTCCTCTGATAAGCTGATTGTTTCGTTGTACAGCGCCATGATTTCTTCCGGCGTGGCCTTGTTTTCGCCGTTTATAGCTTCATCAACCCTGTCGTTAAGTTCCGACAACCCACGGATGAAGTAACGGCGATCCTTCCAGTCGTTCTTTGTAGCCTCTCGTTGGTCTTTGTCCATAGCTTTGCGCAGGTCGTCTCGGATATCTGAGAGTCCGCGCGATATGTCTCTGTAAATTTCAATGACATCATCAGCGCGTTCCCTGCTCTCGTTATACAAGGCTTCGTCCAGTATATCATGGTTAACGTAATGGCCGGTGCTGTAAAGCTGCCCGACACGCTCGGCGGCCTGCTCCCATGAGATTACGGCAAAGTCTTTCGCGTAAAGAGCGGATTTGCCGCGCCCGATAGTAAGTCCGGATTCGTCAAACCACAAAGAGGTCTGTTCCGCGCCAAACTGATAGCCTTTACCGCCCAGTTTTTCGTAACGGCCATGCCGCCCGGCAAGATACTCGCGGCACAGAAACGCTATATTGTCCTCATGGGATAATCCTTTAGCGAAGTGCGCCGTCATCCGTAGGGTGGAACTATTGTCGTTACTTCCGTCACGCAAAATTGCGTCAACCTCGTCAATCGTTACGGACGAGGTTGACAAAACCGCGCTAAGACCGGCAGATGCATCAGGAAGTGGTATTTGCCCAAGAGTAGGTAACTGAGATTGATTCTGAGATTGGTTCTGCGTATGGGCTTGGATAGGCACGGAATCCGAAGCCTGCACATCCGGCCTTGTCCCAAGTTGGGAATTGGTTTCGCCGGGAATCGAAACACCCTCCGCTTCGGAAGTCTCAGCTTCCGACACAGAGGGCGTTTCGGGTATTTCTTCGCTTGGCTGCGAAGATAACTGCGATGATGGCTCGAAACTTTCCGTATCCGCACCGTCTAGTAGGCGTACACCAACTCGTTCAGCACCATTTCCTCCGCTTGTGAGCGCAGCATGTTCATCTGTGCCGCCCAGCCCATCGGGTCTGTCTCCTTGTCGGGCAGTTGCCGGCGCTCGGTCAGAATCCGCATCACCTGTTCCATCCGCAATACCGCCGCTTCCTCTGTCTCCCGGAGATGTGGGAACAGGGTTTCTTTCAGCAGCATTGAGTTGTAGGTTATTGTCCGGTGGTCTTTGAGGAACGCTTTCCTCATCCTCGCGTACCTGCCCAGCGGCTGCGCCGCTTCCGGCGGCGGCTCGGACAGTATCAAATCCGGCAGAAGGTAGTCTCCGACTTGGGTGTAGGTTATTCTCTCGCTCATTTGCGCTGCTCCTTTCGTGTTCCATAATTTTTTCGGCGGCCTTTTGCCGCTCGTACTTATTGACGGCGATCTCAACATCTCGCAAAACTTGCTGCGATAACTCGCTTGACGCGGTTCCAAGAGCGAACACCATGTCTTGAGTGTTAAATTGATGGATGAAGTTAAAATCATCATCCTCAAAGTAATCGCTTGGGTCAAGGCCGCACCGGGCGGCGATGGTGTACGCTATGCTGGTGGACAAAGCTTCCTCGAACGCCGCGCTCAAGTTCAGTTCGTCAAATTCCTCTAGGAAGCTGTTCTCCGCGTTGAAGCGAATCTCGCGGGCGTTATCACTATAATACTCCTGCGCCATCTGCTTTGCAATGCTGCGGAAGGAGTCCATGAGCGAATCTTCGTCCACATCTTCATAGATTTTGGCAAGCGCGTCCAGCACAGGGGTTTTATGTTCCTGCCGCATCTCCCACAGATAGACCGGGCGCGATGGATAGTAAGAGGAAGTCACGGTGTCTGCTACGTCAAACACATATCTGACCTTCGCGTAACTGCCTGTCTCGTCGATAAGCCCGATGCCTTTAGAGCCGCGAGAAACCCAGCGGTTGAACTTTTCGTTCCACATCTCAAGGGGCGCGCAGGCTATCGCGTCCTGGCGCTGGGCGTGTATCAGAAGCTGTTCCGGGAATGTGTACTTGTACAGCTTCGCCGCCGTGCCCAGAAAGCCTGTCCAACTGCCGCGATTTGCCGAAACGTCCGCCGCGGTCTGGTCTGTCAGGGTTGAGAAATATTTCAGTTTGCTTGGCATTATATCACCTCCGCTGTATTTTTTCGTTTGGTTATAGCGTTTACGAAGTTACGCTCATTCTTTTACCGAATCCCTAATCTTGGGCAGTCCTGCATTCTCTCCTTGTGCTGCCTTCTGCTTGCCGACTTCAAGGCGTTCCATTAGTGTTGGTTTCTTGGCGGCAGTTTTAGGTTCCGCAGCAGCTTTTTGGGTTTGTGGCATTTTTCCGGGTTTCGCGTCAAAGCTATTCCCGAGTCGGGAATAGGCTGGCTGTTCGGTTTTTGCTTGGCTAGTCTGTACGTTAAGAACATCGACGATGTTAGCTGTGTCAGCCTCCGGTATATTCCTTCCAATAGCGGAAGCTGGGGCGATTTTGGCGGTCTGTGCGGGCAGTATTGCCTTTTCCTCGCCAAGAAAACCGTCGATTTCTACAAAACCCGTGCTATCTACAAAATGTGACGACATGCCGTCGTTATACTTCAACACTATAACGTCGCTTACGGAAACGGAGCGCCCTGTATAATCGTCAGGGCGCTCCGTGTTAAACTCGACGAATACGCGGTTTAGGACAGGATAGCGGTCTGTGAGAAATTCTACCCGCTCTGAAAATGGCGCGGTGTAAACAAGTTTGTAGTTTGACCTCTCAACATCCAGTCCCACTGCCGCAAGTTCATTAAGCGGGGTAAAGCGAACATTTCGCTTGGTTTCGGTGTTCAAGTCATCACGAATCTGATAAATTCCGAATCTGTTTCCGCTTCCGTATAGCAAGTCTGCTTCCATACTCCCCTCGCTATGCTTGCTGGCGGCTTTTATGGCGGCGAACTCCCGCGACGATTCCCAATCAGCTCCCTCAATGCCGAATATCCCGCCTCGGTCGGAATGTTTGGGTATTTCATCACGGTTTTCAGCCAGCGCCTCCGTACCGTCTTGGTACAGCAGATATACGCAGTAATCGCCGTCGAAAAATTCAAGCGTAAAATCTTCGGTAAGCGGAAGCATACCTTCACATGTGTAACCATAGCTGTTCATTTCGGGTAGTCCAATTGTTGGGTCAGGCATGGGACTGTTATCATGCGCTTGATTGTCATGTATCTTGTCATTATCCGGCGAGTTCATTGATTTATAAAAATCGGCCTGTCTGTAATACGACAGCTCATTCACAAACCAAGGTGTAATTTCGCCGTTTTGCTTTGTAACGATCATGTCACAGTTGCCGAATCTTACGCCATTCTCACGGCCATGAAAGTCATAGAACGGGCTATCCTCACCGGCGAACCGCTCCCGGACAGTATCGAGGGTTTCGCCCTCGTCCATCGCGCCGAACCATGCCAAGCGGTAATTGTCCTTTATGGCGCGGGAATCATCCTTTTTCGGCTCAAACAAGTATATGGCGTATGCGTCGCCGTCAAAGTTCAAAAAATGCGCTTCACGTTCGTTTGCCATGTTTTCAGCGAATGCTGCCAGTTCTTCCTGAGCCGCGGGCGGGATATTTTGAATATACTCAACTCTGCCGTTGCCATGCACATTTGCTACAAGTTCCGCGTCCTTATTAAAAACTTCTACGGCTATTCCGGGTATTTCGTTGTATATCAGTGGATACTCATGGGGCGGCGTGTCAAAAACATGATGTTGCGGCTGCGAAGTCGAAACCCTTGCGTCAGAAGTGAGCGCTACTATGTTTATCTTGATTTTCAGGTCGTCGGGCATGTCGTTGTCGTAAAACTTTACCACGCGATCTGGGCCTATGTGAGCCACTTTGACATAATCACCGTCTTTTTCCTCCAAGCGGTTCCAGACCGTGAGGCCGTTGCCAAGGTGTCCGTAGTTGATATCATACTGCTTCTCCGGCTTCGGCAAGATTGTATTGCCGCTCTTGTCAAAAGTTATCCTTATGTCCTCGCCGTCTATCTCCACTGTGCCGCGAACAGGCACATAATCTTGGTGGCCGATGTTATCAAGCCACTGCGAAGCAAAGTCATTGATTTCGTGTTGTAGACCTTTGACAGTGCGCTCGTTACCGCTACTATCAACACTGTATCCGATACCGTGATCGTCAATCCTTTGGTAGAGCGGCGGTAAGGACTGTTCAAACTCAACGGCGCGCAAGGTCTTTGCGTTGCTGTCGATCTCAAATGACATCATCGGGTCGTACATGAGATCGCCGTTCATTTTGTAGGTGTGCATGACAGATATGCGGTTTTGGCCTGTCCACTCGACAGAAAGCGGCATCATTCCGTCTCCGGCTTCAAGTCTTAGATAGCTGTACTCGCTACTGGTTACTTTAGGAAACAATTCTGAAAACCTTTGATAGTTTTGTTTTTCCATCGTGTTCGTCACCTCCGTGTCGCCAACGCGGTGTTGTCGTCTCAATTCAATAGGTTCTAATCTTATCGCGTCTCGTAACTTGTTAAGATGTTCGCCGAAAGTGGTCGAGTTCCCATTTCTCTTGCCGGAAAAGTAGCGATATCCACTCGATGTGATCTCCGCAAGTCTGGTATTAACCCAACCTTGGGTTCTTAGCGGCAGCGAAATGTTATACAGCTTAAATAGGTCAAGAACGGGGTTTTTGCCATCAAATTTATCTTCGTCGTAAGCGGCCCCTATGGTTTCGCCTTTTTCAATTGCTTTTGCGATCTCGTCAACACGGGTGGCAAATTCATCTTGCTTGCGGCGTTGTTCTGCTTTCCGTTCAAGTTCGGCTTCTTCTTGGCGGCGTTGTTCCTCCGCGTTACGGAGTTCTCTGACAGGCGCGTTATGCGCTTCGCACTCGTCCAAGCGGTTGAGTACCGCTGCGTGTTGATACTTTGCCCATCTTGTGGGAACTGCCATGTCGCTCTCGAAACGCTCGGCTATTTGCGGGATAACTTCGTCAAGCTCAGCTTCGGTGGGGCGGGTATTTACCCATTTGCGATTCTGTTCGTTCCACTCGTCGCGGAAGTATTCAGCGGTGCGGTCTATTCTGCCGCTTGCCGTTAAGAAGTACAGGGCTTTGCTGCCGTTTTCTTCGCGTCTGAACAATTGATATTTGCCGATAGGTTCCTCAACCGTTACACGAATCTTCTTTCCTGTACGATTGAAATTTCCGTCATCGAACACGGGCGTCATTAGGACACTTGCGCCGATAGCGCGGGGGGCACTGACTTCCGCGTTTCGGGCATAGAAGGCTATGATTGCCGAATGGTCGATTGTGGGCGTTGGATGGCTATTTCCGCTGCTTGCAGTCTGCGGAGATGTCTCAGTGGCTTTATCGAGGTCTTGATTTTCTATAGGCGCAGCCTCACGGCTAATCGGGTTGTGTTCTTTGTTATACGCAGCTTCATCTTCGTCCTCATGTTCAAAATTTTGAGCGCCTTCGATTTCGTCGTCAATATCATCATATTCATGCGCATCTTCGTCATCGTCGGTAACGTCGTCGCTGTAATCGGCAAACATGTTTGTCTGCTCGTTTTCGGGGAATTCAAGCTTGCGTACACGCTCGGCACAGCTTACAAAGCTATCCAAGTAGCGGCTTGCCCGTTCGTGCCGCCGCATGTGGACTAAATCGTCTCGCTCTATGGCATTTTCAAGTCCGGTGGCATATCCGATCACGTTGACGATAGACGTATCTTTTTTCTGCCGCTCGGTCAAGCGCGTTACTCGGCGGCACAGATATTGGTAGTCCGGGGCGGTCTTGTACGCCGCGAGTGACAGTTTCGCGTTCTCGCGTATCTCATCGACTCTGGCCATATAGTCGCGGTCTACCTCCGGGGGCGTTTCGCGATAAAAGATTTCCGGGTACGGCAGCAGTGACATTTCTTCCTTGTTTTTGCGTTTCCAGTTCGATATATGGTTGCGTACAAGGTTCATGTTTACGCCGTCAGACCAGCCGGGGTCGCTACCGCCGTGAACATTCAAGTGATCCCATTGGTCAAATGACTTCTGAAGTTCCGCGCCATAATCTTGCTGTTGCTTTTTGGCTTTTGCCAAAGCACCACCTTCCTTTCTCCATTGTAAACATTCTTTTGAAAATGTGCCGGAGGACAGTACAAATTGATAAAATTATGTCAAAAAACTATATCACGTAAATACAAGACTAATCAGCATTTATACGGATAGGAGAAAAGCAGTGGGCGCGCCGAAAGAAAGAGCAGCAACCAACAGACTACAGCAAGCTAAAGCTATGCGTACATAAGAAGTCAAAGAAAGCAGCCCCATCCGACGTAGCCCGCGTGGTAGGCCCTACAGCCGCGCAGATGTTCTACAACGCCTTGCGGGTTGGGCCAAGGCTGATTTTGCGCAGCGCGTTTGAACTTTTGAGAGCGAACACAATAACTAAATACGGCGGAGATGCTGGATATCTGCAACGAGGTCTTTTGCGAACTTGCGGAGCGGAATTGTCTTAGTGAACAGGAAGCCCATGAAGCGGCTGACGAGATAGAGATCAACAAAGGAGCTGTCGGGAACATGTACGCAAGTCCCGATAAGGCAGATTTCGCCCGAGGTCTGATGAGCCATGCTTGCGGGATATTGTGAAACGGAGAAGTTGCTGCGGGTATGGGATTAGCAACACCAGAGAGATTACCGGAAAGGACATAGCGCAAGATGGAGTATTTTAACTACATAGCTATATCTTTGGTTGTATGGAATGTTGTAACCTTCCTGCTCTACGGCATGGACAAACGCAGAGCGAAAAACAACGAGTGGCGCATAAGCGAGGCTATGTTGATAGCCTACGCGTTCTTGATGGGCGGGGTTGGTTCGCTGTTAGGCATGAGTGTATTTCGTCACAAAACAAAGCACCTCAAATTCAAGGTGCTTATACCGTTGGCGGCAATCATGAATGTCGGTGTCGTTGTTTACGTTTTGAGATTCATTGTCCAATCATAAGTGTATCCGCTTGGAATATCCTTTGGGCTATTTTCGCGCTCAAAACTCGCAAAGCTGTCGTTCTTCTGCGCCGAAAGCCACAGATGACAGAGCGCTATGCCGATGTCGATCTTGGGCATATCGCCCATCACAGCGCCCATGACAAAGCCGCTGCTCTTGCGGCAGACACGCAGCGCCTGAGTGCTTCCGATCAAGTACCACGGCTGGCGGTTCACCGCGGAGGGTGCAAGCCGAACCGGCTCAAGCAATTGCTCAATCCCGCTCACATTCGTAATTTCCGGCAGTGCCTTACGTTTGAACTCTGACACGTCCTTGCGGTGAACTTCTTCGGCCGGATGCCCGAATGAAAGCATTATGACAAACGGCAGACCATCCGCCGTTCGTACATCCTTCGCCGCGTTTGGCATTCCCAGCCAGCAAGTGCCGAGCCTTTGGGCGGACAGCCAAAGATCAATCTGCTGCAAGACAAAACCGGCGTTTATACGAGCCGTGGTATCTTCTTTGGCGTAAACCGCCAAGTAGTGAGGCGCTTTGACGGGGTTCATGCCCTTCACTTGTTGCTTTGTCAGGATGCGAAACGCCACGGTGTCAGTCGAAAGAGCCGTCAATTCCCGCGTCTTGTTTATAACGCTGTCCAACATGGCTTGATCCAAGGGTGCTTGTTCATACTTACGTACCGACTTGCGGAGATAGATAGTATCGCACAGTCGGTCAAGTTCGGTCTTTTCCCACATAGCGTTTCCTCCAAATTGTTGTGTGTTGTTGTTATCACTCGCTCTCCCCTGCGGAATGTTTCAGAAAGAACTCATGTATATCACGCATAAGCAAGGTATCAAGAGTAATGTCATTATGACCGCTGCGGTTGGGATAGTATCTTGATACGAACAGCACATGTGGATTGATTATACGCTCTCTGTGTGCGATTATCCCGGCTCCATCATACGACACAACATAATCCGATCTGCCGTGAATAATCTTCACGGGAATACCGGCGCTGTTTATTCCGTCAATTGCGGATATGTCTGCATAGTTTCCGAAAAGAGTCCTTTGATACGCCCAAAGAATCGGAGTTGCAAGAACTCCGGCAGGCCCGATCATAAGCCTTGCTCCTTCTTGCAGCATCATCAAAGGTTCGGCGAATCCGGCGATGCTCACCACGGCGTTAATGTCGTGGTCAAAGTTCAGCACAGCCGTTACCGCGAACCCGCCCCAACTATGGCCGAACAGCATTATTGGGATATCCCAGCCTTGGCGGGTCATGTAACTAAGCGCGGCATCAAGGTCGATAGCGGATTGAGGTAGACCTCGTGTACCGCGCCCCTCACTGCTGTGGCTTCCGGTTTTGTCGAAGGTGAAAACTCGCCAGCCGTTGTCCACGAAGTACATAATCTCTCTCAAATAGCTTAGACCGCCGCCGCCAAGACCGTGAGATATTACTATCACACCTTGGTCGTTATCTTCGCCGAAAATGTATGCGGTCAGCCTATTTTGGCCGGAGTAGAAGCTTGTCTGCCTATGCTCATATGCTATAGGTGTCCTGCGCGCACTTACTCGTCCGAAATTTAGATTGTACATAGCTACGGTCAAGAACGTCATAAAACCGGCTAAAGTCAAAAACCAAATGACAGCCGTAATTATGTAGCGTTGTAGTTTCGGCACAGATACGCACCTCTTTCGGAAATAGCATACCGGCGCCGCGCCAAAGATATACGCGGTGCCGGATTCATAGCGACATTACAGAATTGTCGTTGACGAATACTCAACCTTGATGCCATCGTCTTTCTGTCTGGATAGCTTGGCCTTGTTTCCGTTGCCGTCCTCGATAGACATTTTTTCAAGGCCATGTTCGTTAAAGAAGTTTGCGACGTCGGCTTCCACAAAAGCCGCCCAGTTCACTTTTCGTGCTCTTTCTTCCGGGTTGACGAACTCCTCTAGTGTTTTTGGCTTGTCGGACACAGTTTGTTCCCCCTTGTAAAATTTGCGTAGTTCCGATCCATTATATCACAGTTTGTCAATGCGTTGAAGCAAAGCTGAAAATCTCTAGCAAAGAATTTCCATCAAGCGTTCCGCGAAAATTTGCCGCGGAACGCTTGAGATTGTAAATGTTGTTGTTGTCTAATTTTGCCTAGTTTTTGTTACCAACCGCTCTGCGGTAGCCTTTGAACCGATGAAAATACGGTGCTGGCAATCGTGGCGTTGCCTATGACCCATTCTGTAGAGCCGATTACGCGGCCTCCGACATCAACACGGTTCGCAAACATCATGCCGCCGGGGAGTATGGCTTGATTCGAGGAAAGCACGTCCATGTAGATTCGTGGACGCTCAATTGCTGTAAACCCTGCCGGGACTTGCCCGAAGTGTACCGTGAAGTCCGTGAGGTATTCGTCGGCGGCAAGTCCAAGGTGTACCGGGCGCAGTTCTACTACGTTGTTGCTGGTGGTGGATAAGTTATCGGCCACAACAAGTTCGTTGCCCCTGTTGGTGGTTGCAATAATCCTGTACCGCAAGGCATGGTTAAATGTGCCTGTTACCAGCCTATCTACTCTGGCGGCGTTGGTTGGAAGAATATCGCGCCAAAAGAAATCGGCAAGTGGTACGGTGGAATCATTGCGCAGTACCGGAATTTCATACATGATGTTATGTCCCTGCATTACTTCCTGTGGGCCGGTCTTGCGAATGGTTACGCCCATGTTTGCCGAAAAGTTCGGGAACGTAGTTCGCACAATCTGCCCTTCAAACTCAATCTCGAAGGGAATCTCCTGCGGGTTGAGCATGTAGAACGCTGGAGCGGCTACTTCCCTTGCGATATAACGGCCAATGGGTAGTGGGCGAGATACCGCCATACCCCTGTCGTTAGACGCGATTCTGTCAACAAGATTGCCGGTACGTGCTTCAAAGATTTCAAAGACCGCTCCGGCGAGAGGTGTGCCTGCCGGTAAGCCGTTGTGCTGGTTGTCGTCGCCGGATACTTTCTGTATCTGTATTTGTCCGGCGATGGGGATGTTCTCCCACACAATTTCCACCACGCGCCCCGCGATAAAATCTACTGTCCTTGGCACATCGTCGCGGGAATAACCCGGTGCCGGTCTTGTTTCCCTTATCGTGTAGCGTCCGGGTGCAAGGATAGCCGAGAAGTCAATCAGGCCGCGATCATCGGTGTAGAATACGCCTACGACATGGTTGTTCGCGTCGAAAACCATAAATTCTACGCCAAATATCGGCTCTCTTGTGATAGCATCAATCTTGAGTAGCCTAAACCCGGCAAGCGGCGCGTTCTCAACTTCGAGTACGGTCTGTTGGCCTGCCGTAATCGTCACCACATGTAGCGTATCATCAAGCTGATATCCGTCCAGCGCGCGTGTCTCCCTAACGTGGTATACACCGGGCGCAAGGTGATTCAGATTGATTCTGCCGGCACTATCGGTGATGAAGTTGCCGTTAGCCGTCATTTGTAGGCTGTTTACCGGAGTGCCTGGTTGATTAGCGTCCAGCGGCATACCGCTCACGATTCTACCGTCTGCATGTCTGATTTCAAACTCCACGCCAGCCAACGGCATACGAGTTTGAGCATCTATCTTGACAATCAGAAGCCCAGCCGCCGGGGTATTCTCCACAACCAGCACATGCTCACGCTGCCTTGCGGAAGCGTCGATGTTGAACGGTATTACTTCCTGCTCCACAACAAAGCCCGGTAATGGCCTTGTTTCCCGCAAGTAGTATCTACCGTCCTCAATAACAGGCAAGAAGATAAGACCGTTTCTGTCTGTTACAAAGTCATAGAAGCCTGTACGTGGATTGATAAGCCGTGTACTGTCAGGGCGCGATATCTCGAACACGACACCGGCCAGCGGTGCGCGGGTAATGGAGTTGATTTTCCTGATAGTCAACTCTGCATCCCGATAGTTACGGATGGTAATTCTTGTGTCAACCTCACGTCCTGTCACGTTGATAATCACAGGCTCGGCGGCGCGATATCCCGGCAATGGTCGAGTTTCCGTGATTACAAAACTTCCGGGTTCAAGCGGCCCGAAGCGTACAATACCGGCATTGTCGGACACAAACTCGAATGAGCCGTTATGAGGATTGCGGATGCGCTCTCCTGTAGTGCCGGTGCCGAAGTGGTGAGCAATCTCGAACACTACACCGGCCAGCGGTTGGCTAGTATCACCGTCAATCTTCAACACGTTCCATTCCGAGTAGCGATAATTCCTTATCGTGATAGTAGTCGGCTGGTGGTCGTCCACGACGAACACTACCGGGTCAGCAAGCTGATAGCCGGGTAGTGGGCGCGTCTCGGTTGCGATATACGTGCCGTGTTCCAAGTTAGGAATACGGATAAGCCCCGCGCGGTCGGTAGTCCAGACGAATGAACCGTCTTGAGGGTTGCGCAGACGTTCGCCTATTCTACCGCTGGCGAAATACATTGCTATCTCAAACTGCACACCGGCGAGAGGTTCTTGGGTGTTGCCGTCTATCTTGCGGATGGTGTAATCCGGGTATCGGAAGTTGCGTATAGTGATGATATACTCACGGTCATGCGAAACAACAAACGGCACCGGCTCCGCAGCCATATACCCCGGAAGCGGCCTAGTCTCAACAGCGACATAACTTCCGGCCTCCAGATTAGGAAGCCGAATCATACCGGCGTTGTCTGTCACGAACTCGAACGAGCCGTTGACAGGGTTACGAACGCGCTCACCGGCAAGGGTGGTGATTTCAAACAGCACACCTTCCAGCGGTTCGTTGGTGTCGCCGTCCAGCTTCTGTATTACAAACGTAGCCAGCCGTGGATTGACAAATCTCTCGGTTAATGTTTGTCCAGCCACAACCTGAATAGCGCGGGATGGTTCGACAATAGCGAATCCTTCCGGCGCGCGAGTTTCGGTAATTTCGTAAGCACCGGGGGCAAGCACATCAATGATAGCCATACCACCTGTGTTGGTGACGACACGATGTACCAACTCTCCGTTAATCCGACGAACCTCGAACTCCGCACCTTGCAGCGGATTCCCGTCTTGATCGACTTTCTCAATCACAAGCGCCGGAGCGCGGTAATTGACGAAACGCTCGGTAAGCGTCTGTCCGGCAACTATCTGGATAGCGCGGGATGGTTCTGTTATAACGAAGCCATCCGGCGCTCTTGATTCAGTGATGGTGTACGCACCGGGGTCTAGCTGCGGGATTGTGATAGCGCCGCCGTTGTTCGTAGTACCACGGTGGATAAGTTCGCCGGATAGCGTCCTAACCTCAAACTCCGCGCCTTGCAATGGAACGCCATCAGTGTCAACTTTCTCAATGACGAGACTTGGGCGCTGGATATTTACGAAGTTGGCTCTGGCTACGGTATTTGTTGAAACTTCAACACTTCGCCCTGTATCGGTCATAACGAAGCCTTGGGGTGAGGCTAATTGTTCAACCGTAAACCATCCGCTGCCCAAGTTGGGTATTGACACCATGCCGGAAACAGGGGTTACAAACTCGCCCACTAGCCGACCGTTTTGACGGCGAACCTCGAAGCGCCCACCAGATAGAGGATTGCCGTCCTCATCTGCCAAAGTAATTTCAAGGCTGCCCATGCGTGGACTGTGAAAGGTTACGAGTGTCGGCGCACCGGCATTTACGTGAGCGATTCTTATAGGTTGTGCGTCAAACTCCCATCCATTAGGCACGTCCAGTTGAGTGATGTTGAATGAACCAAGAAGCCCGGTTAATTCAATTCTGCCGTTTGCGTCGGTTACATGTTCACCAATCAGAACATTACCCGTGCCGTTTATGCGGTCAATACGGAATCGGACACCGGGGAGAGGGTCGCCATTATATCCGTCCAGGTTCTGAATAATCAGCCCGGAATACGGCTCATTGGTGAAGTTTAAGGCGTAAGTCTCTGCGGGGCGTTGTATAAAAATCGTTTGGCTGTTTGTTGCCCCGCCTTGTTCCAAGCCTAAACCCATCGGGAGCGTTTAGCTGGGTTACGACGTAGCTGTCAACACCAAGACCGGGTATCAATATCTCACCCTGTAGGTCTGTGAAGAAGATGCCGTTGGTGCTGCCGACAACATTACCGGCGCTGTTGGTTATCCTAAACTCGCCGCCTTGAACCGGCTGGCCTGTAACCTCACAGCGCAAGGTTATGAGCAAGTTTGAGAGCGGGTCAGAGAAGAAGTCCACCCTATAAATCCGGCCTGTGGGGTCTACCCTTATTGTTTGGGTAGACTGTACAAGTTGAATGACATACTGCGGTGGCACGGTTACTTGGGTCACGACATAACTGTCGGGCACAACATTCGGGATAAGGATTTCGCCTTGAAGGTTAGTCCAAAAATGTCCGTTGTCCGTGCCTACTACAGCACCGCCGGAGTTTGTTACTTTAAACTCGCCGTTAGGAATAGGCGCGCCGGTTACGCTACAACGCAAGGTTATAATCATGCTGCTGTAAGGCAAGTTGGAGAAAGTCACTTCGACAATGCTCGTACCGTCAGGCCGCAAGAAAGCGTGCTGGCGGTTGTTTGCTGATAGAGTGAAGTTGCTAGGCGGTACTGTCTCCTCAACGACAAAGTACCCCGGATCAAGCCCGGAGATTACGATAACGCCGCTGTGAT
>Ga0131853_10010223_pt1 | contig 17168 bp, 15 predicted proteins | sample TergutLab28metaG_FD_92764 | JGI IMG/M metagenome (GOLD analysis project Ga0131853, IMG submission 92764) | Labiotermes labralis P1 segment gut microbial communities from Petit-Saut dam, French Guiana - Lab288 P1 (version 2) (version 2) | ecosystem: Host-associated > Arthropoda: Insects >... | reverse complement strand
GATGTCCACACTTTTCTCTGGCCAATATCTCCGTAACCATTGAACTTTGGATATAGGTGTTTTGAGTTATATCGGTATAGTTTGACCTAAGGAACACTCTCCCGAAGTTAGGTCCTTTCCTCCAGGGACACCCTGTATATGCAGTGGCGTATCCAGGAATTTTGTTCGGGGGTAGTTCAACAAATTCAGCTGAGGACAGAGGACAGAGAGAACGGGGATGTGGGGGCAGTAGCCCCCTAATCAGGGGTTCTGGAGGCAGCTGTAATTTGGTACAAGAAATTTCATTTCATATAGTAAAATTTTCTTAAATTTTGGTACTTTAAGACTATTTGTGATGACAACCAATTTATTTGTCATTGCTAATGTAAAACAATTGCGAACCTAGATAGTTTTAGAATTTTACTGCCGCTTTTCCGAACATCTTGGGGTGGTGGCGTCCTAAAGTCAGCAATTTTTAACAGTTTTCACAATCGGGTTGAATCTGGCACGATTTTGAAGGGCCTTCGGAATTTCGGAGAGGGGGTTGACACCCCAACCCCCCTCGTTACGCCACTGTATATATGTATACATATATATATATATATATATATATATATATATATATATATATCACTGAAATCTGGCCTAGTATAAGGCATAAGATTTCGGAGCATAAACTGCAACATACAAGGAAAATAAGAAACTAAACGTTCGTTATTACGTACCGTCTCCGACATTCAGGTCTTTAGTCATTCCAGTCCTCCAGCTTTGTTTTCTTTCGTGCAGTCAGGTTGTCCTGCATCCCAAAGGACTGTTTCCTTCCTTATCCTCTCACTCAGTTCTGCCATAACTGCAGTACGTACGCATGTTAATCCACTGGCAATGGAGCTGGAGATTTAAATTTTAGCACACCATTTATGTAAAATGTGAATATAGTATGAACCAAAACGGGTAACATCATGAAGTACACAGCATTTTGTGGAAGAATAAACGGAGATGGTGCAGCAAGTCTCAACAAAATCATTAAATATATCTGCTGACAATATATACAAAAAGTGTTCTCTGGAGAGTAGCGGTACGACTGTCCTATATATAGCATTCATGGTGCTGAAAAGTTAACCAAGGGGGTGATATCGCGAACCGTGCCTTCGTGGGCCCAGCAGGACCCATGACACTGTGCCTCGAACAGAAATTCACGAAGGCCGATTCACACAGGTCTGCGCCCTGCCCTGATAAGCTCCGTAATGAGCATTCTTTTATACAGCAAACCCGTACGGGGAGGGGGGGTAGTCAAATTTTCGGAAACGCCAGGTGCTAGAAGGTTGACATGAAGCAAGTTCCACACTGAGAACCAACAAATATTTGATTTTCCTCTGCCACGGAGACGGAATTCTGCCCTGTCTTGTGCTGCGTCACCTGCATTACCTGCGTCTCCATGTACTGTACGTCGGGCGCCACCTCCTTAGGGCTGCCAACATATGACCTAAAAACGTCGTGTGACTGCTTCACAACAGTGCCATCTGGCGTATAACCAACTATGAGAATAACCCTGATGGATATTATGTTGCAACTACTGTATATAGTCCTTAATTGAGGAACTTTTGGACTTGCGGTGTTTCTCACTTTTGTAGAGAAATTGTGGTAATCAGATTTCATACTCGGGGGTTGTTGCAACTGTCACAGAAGGCAGGGCAGTCGCGGCCGTCTAGGCTTCTTGCGATTTTACCGAGTTTTACGGCAAATGCTAGAGTATTGTTAAGGACGGGACACTGCCATCTTCAATCCCCCCCACTCAATCACACTAGCCATCAACCTATTCCATCACAGCTTCTCTTGTTTCCAAGCCCCAGATATACACATTCCATCAAGGTCTCCCTCTCAGAGCGCTAGGAGCCAGTGAGCCTTTGCCACCAGCAGCAGTGGCATGAACACACTCCCAGTCAAAATCAACAAGACCCGCTTCTCACATTCCATCTATGAGATTTCCATATCCCGTGACATCTGCCGTATTCAAGGGCACGGGTAAAACAGACATACCGTAGCATGGAAAGTCAACTTAGATTCGCATAAATTTCCTCCAGTTGGAAGTCTGGGTGGTTGAATGGTTGGATGGTTTGATGGTCGGGCGGCCGGTGTCCAGTGACGGGGACTACCAGTTTTAATTGAATGTTCCCTCCAAACACATCCGACAACAAACATCTATTTTCCATTACATCTTGGTTGAAAATGCAAGACAGTGGACAAATCCGAAAACAATACCAATGTTTAAACACTAAAAGACCAAGAAAGGGCGAAACTACGTTTTAATCCAACGCTCACCGATAATATTAACCTGAATTATATTTAGATGAACATTCAGTCCGTACCGCGCAGTAAACACTACCCGTCTTGGTTACACAAACCAGTCAGTTAATGCTGTATAGGGAAATAATCGCTGTTTGTTCTGAGGTCCACACAAAACACATAAATACAGCTGTGTGGGCAGAACGTTGAATTGCTGAGTGTTAAACCGGGTGGTATATACGTTAACCGCGGGACTTTAACGGGTTAAATGTCGCTTCCGAAAGACTTGCAATGCACCTACACAAGAAAACGGACGTTAGAATTTCACAGCGTCCAAACGGCAGACCGTCTATCGAGTACCAGAAATACGGCGCATTTAACTGACGTCATTCCGTGCGTCGCAACTGTGTGGGTGTGTTTCCAGTGACGTCATTTGACGGGCTGTGTTGCCCATTCACAGCCAAGCGAGCGATCAATACGTAAGGACGCCGATTGTTGCTTCACAGGGTATCTGCATGTGATGCAATCTGGCACGAATTGGGGAAGAGAAAAATCTCTTGCCCTTTCCGGGAACCGAACCCCGGAGCGTCCTGCCCGTAGCCCAATCACTAAGCCAACCAACCACGCTTATGTAAGCAGGACAGAAAGAGAACGCAGTTCATGCATGACACAAAACAAATTCAGTCGATCTTGTTCCGGCAGCGACCACCGTAGACTTCATCGTATAGCAGAGCGTGAGTCACTGTGTGTTACAGGATTAAACTGCCAGCGCATTTACATAAACGCAAAGTGCTGTGGTGTCCTTGCTCATGCAACATCCACATTTCTTTTCTGTAATTTATGCGACTTTCCACTGACAGCTTCTCTATAAATGTAACGACCTGTGGACACCGCATGTGACGTCATTCCCCCAAACGCTGTGTGGCACTGCTATAGCCCCTGTTACAGTGCTGATAATGGTGAAAAGTGAGTGGGCGAACGAGGGCGAAACCGAAGCTTACAAGCCTCACTATCTACTGACTTTCATTTAAATTACTTACTTACACACGCGGCATTTGAGGTTCTCACGGAGGTGCTACAGATAGTTCACGAGAAAACTGGCACAAATGAAGAATTTTCAGTTGACACTTAAGCGGTGCTCTGCTCAGATGATGCCCCGATGCAGTTTGCCAAGCCTACGCTAGCGTCAAATTAAAAACTTACACGTCCAAATTGTTGTCTTACAGATAATTCCTACTACAGCTATACCTCTGTACAGCTCTCTCCTTCATTTCCCAAGCAGTTAGGATTTATGACCTGTACCATTTTTTATCGTGAAAGTACGATAAGTTGCCAGTAGTTCTGACAACAAACGTGCAGAACAGACCCGCCCTGTAGTTCGAATCGCGGCAGGCCTAAGAGATTTTTCTCTTTTCTCAAGCAGGTACGCCGGCTCTGGGGCCCACCCAGCCACCTATTCAATGACTTCACGGCGTGTATATCTACAACGTTGACTCTACCTTTACCTTCACCCCGATTGCTGCTCCACTGGGGCTTGGTCGTAGACGCAAGGTTGTCACTCGTGGCGACGACTTGACCCCGATTGTTGTAACAACTACTGCTGTCACGAATTGGTCCCATTGTGAGATGACAAGGACGGGCACAAGTGCAATCAGCGTGCAGGGTGGTGCAGCGCCAGCCGGCAACCACTGGTGGTTATTTTAATTACATTCGCCGTCCACACTGACTGCACACTAACGCAGCTAATGCACAGCACAAACGGATCATATTTCCTCGTCTGTATTAAACAGCCAACATTCCACACATAATTGTATTGCTCCTTTGTAATTACGTTTTGAGGAACGACATCGCTCTGGTGGCCACTCAAAATGATTCAGTTGTATTGTCTTCCTTTTTCTGTAAAGCAACTGACACGGCCACAAACATACAGCTCCCATCTACACGCAGAACTGTGACCAAAAACTTGCATCGAGGGCTGTATGGGGCGAAGGACAGTTCCGAACATCTAGTGTTGTGGCCGCCCAAATCACCACAGCGCCAAACTGCTTGAATGGTTCAGTCGTTGAGCGGAACGAAAATCACGTGTGAGTTTACGGAGACACGGCTGAGTACAGACAGCCAGACATACCAATTTATTTAGATGGTAGTATGGAAACAACTCACTAAGTCTGTTGACACTGGTTAATTATTGTCTTGATACACAATGAGGATAAATCATTAACTGCACTTAACACTTTGCCACTACCGAGTCTTGGTTGATATTCTTGTTCTTCTAGTCTGGAGCATACGAGAGCTCGAAATGAATTGTTTTCTGGATCCAGCTTTGGCTGGCTTCCGGATCACATGCCCTCTCGTAACACAGGTGTCCTCAATTTTGTGCTGTGGCAGAAAGTGCAAATCATGGTTTTGTTGTAGGGTTGAGAGTCGCAAAAGCCGCCAGTAACCCCCAGCTAGGGTAGCCGAATTCCTCCTCTCGAGAAATAAGGCCATAAGCCTAAAAATAACGCCTTACCCGCGACGTCTTACAGCCTTACACCTCCCAGTGTGACACTTGAACCTCGATCCAATGAACCAGTATCCATTTCGCACGAATTCTATTTAATTCAGCCAAACGTAAATTTACCGACCTACCCGCCGAGCATATCTGTGACCTGTCTTGAGCCAAGGATCACCGGTAATAGTGTTTTCACATGCAAAGTAATTCAACGTCACCACACTCGACAATTGTTGTCGTAAACCACCAGCAAAAGAACCACGTACAATGTCACATCAAAAACAAAACACATTCCGTTGTCTTGCAGGAAATACATGGACTGAAAACCACTGCGGTGACAACACGACCCTCGACGCTCGCTGGACTGTAACAGGTTCTGTACTGTGCCATCTACTTCATTCTTGTAGAAACAACAAAGAAACAAGAACCATACGTAATACTATGTTTATAAATAACACATGCATGACTGGTGTCTGGGTAGCACAATTCAATAGACGGCATGTTACTGTCTTCTGGCACCTCACATTGGTAGTCTCGTATTGCACGTGCCACATCCACCTGCAGGTAAGAAGAATACACGAAAGACGTTCAACAACTAAGTTTCTGGAGGCCACAAACACTAACTACTAAGTTACTGCAACGTGTGGCTCGTGTCTTCGGCTGAGCGTCATTATTTCTCAACACTGTCAGAGCACATTCACGCATTTATCCACTATTGCCACAGTCTGAAATTAAGCAAACTCGTGGTACCAAAACTTCCGTGTGTCCGCGTGTTTCCTAACTAACTAACTACGTCATAGAGTGGAGTCCTTCTGGAGATAGTTCTTCAGTTAGTCAAGAAAATCCTCGAATTTGATGAAACATGGTAGTTCCTTACCGTGCTCACAACAGCCTACCACTTTTCCGTATCCAAAGCCACAATAATTAAGTTCGATCCCTCTCATCTTATTTATACAATATTTATTACAATATTACCTTCCCATCTATCTCTAGATCTTCCAAGTGGTCTTTCCCCTTAACAACACCTACCAAAACCTGCACGCATTTATCTTTCGCCATAAGTGCCACACGCTCCACCCATCTCCTTCTCTTTGATCCCATCACCATAGTTGTGTGTATCCTCCATAAAACTTTAACACCAATCAACAGATTTTAACGCAACGCGAGAAGAGCAACATTCATCAAAAGCTGCCTCGAAATTTCGATCTCCTACCATCCACAAAACCAATATGGCGACCATGCGCGTTCCCGAGGTGGGAATGATATGCCTTACTTACTCCACGTACCAGGGCCCTTCTTGAGAAGATGACCGGTTCTCACATAGTCAAGAAATTCCCTGCATTTTATTGAACCCATAGGTTCATTTCTATTTTTGCAAGTGCCCGCCACCTGTCATATCCTGAGCCAGATTAATCCAGTCACTGCCCCATCCCACTTCCTGAAATTCGTCTTAATATTTCCCTCGCATCTACGCTTGGAACTTTCAAGTGGTCTCTTTGCCTCAGGTTTCCCCACCAAAACCCTGTATGCACCTCTTCTCTCCCATACGTGCTACATGCCCAGCCCATCTCATTCTTTTCGATTTGATCACCCGAATAATATTTGGTGAGCAATATAGATCATTAAGCTCATTATGTAGTTTTTCTCCACTCTTCTGTTACCTCGTCCCACTTAGGTCCAAATATCGTCCTCAGCACCCTACTCTCAAAATCCTCAGCTTACGTTCCTCCCTCAGCGTGAATGACCAAATTTCAAACCCATACAAAACAACAGGCAAATTACAGCTCTGTGTATCTTAATCAATATATTTTAGGAGAGCAAAATGGCAGATAAACAATTCTGCACCGTGCGATAGCAAGTATTCCCTGACTTCAATCTGCTCTTAATTTCTTCCTGCCTAGAATTTTTAATTGTTGAGGTTGTTCCTATATACCTGAACTGTTCCACCATTTCAAAGGAACTATTACCAATCTCCATATTGTGACTTCGTCCTGCATTCTGATCTGGAGACAATGACCATGCACTTAGTTCTATCAACAATTACGTCTAGTCCAATATCCTTAATAGGAACTACTAAAGCTTCTGTGTTTTTCTGCATAGTACGCACGCTTCCACCCAATACGTTAACATCATCAGCATCAAACAGAAGCTGCTGTGTACTGTTAAATTTAGAGCCATCCTGGTGTACCTGAACCCTCCTAGTGTCGTGCAAATTTGAAAAGCAATGCCGATAACGCATCTCCTCTTTTCAAAACTTTCTTAATAGGAAACATGTCAGACAAATGTTTGCTTACCCGGACTCTGCTATAGGTTTCATTCAGACACATTTTTATTAGCCTTATCAGTTTCATGGGGGATACCAAGCGCAATGGGAATATTATACAAGACCTCCCTCCTAACTGAATCGTAAGCTTTCTTGAAGTTTATTAATAGCTGAGGTACTGCTTCATTGTATTCTCATTTTTTCTCAAGTATTTGACGAATGCAGAATATATGATCAGTAGTTGGCATTTTGCGTCAAAATCTACATTGATGATCCCCAACAAATTTCTTTGCATATGGAGTTAAACTTGACAGCAGGACGTTGGATAAAATTCTGTACTGTACGTAGGTGCCAAAGGTGTTATGCCCCTATAAGTACTACAGTCTGTTTTATCGTCCTTCTTATAGATAGGTACAACGATCAACAACTTCCATCCCAGGCAATTCCTCCTTATTCCAAACAGAAATAATAAGTTAACCTTTTGACGCCTAATGTCAATTATAGTGGCCGTACCGCACCGCTAACCTCTAAAGTTGCATTTTATATATTTATTCAACAAATATAGGTACTGAATATTTTAAACATGGTGCATACTCTCCGTTTTTTCTCTTCAAAATGCAGTTTGTTTCATAATTGTAACGTATTTGTTTCCTGTATTATTCACATTTTATATACAGGTGTGCAAAAATTAAAAAAATAATTCCGGCGCCAAAAGGTTAATGGATTTCAAAGCGAATTGCTCCACCCTCTGCCTTAATCAATTCTGCTGGGATTTGATCAATACCTGGTGATTATTGTCTTTTTAGCTTTTAAATAGCCATCTACAAGACTCTTGGCTCAGGTACTAGTGGTTCTGCTGTATGTATTTCTGTTTGCCTAAAATCACTAACCCCATGTACAGTACCTTGAGCAGCTGAGAGATACGTTTCCTCCACCTAGCCAAAATACTGTGAGAGTCTGTAACCACATCACCCTTGTCATCCTGTACTATATTTGTTCTAGGTTGGTAACCCTTCTTAAAGTCAATGATGCCCCAATACACATCTCTGATATTTTTTATCTTACTGTTAGTTTCAATTTCACCAATTTTAGCTTTCAGATATTCCTTCTTTTTGTTTCTGAAATGTCTACTAGCTTCATATCTTACATTGCTTCGATTATTTACGCTGTTTTTGTTTTGGTTTGCATCCTGCAACCACTGCATTTTAGCCTGCTTTCTTTGATCTATGCTGCTTCTATTCGTACAGACCTAGACTGTCTTTAGCTGAGATTTTGGTATTCTGTTTAGTGGTCTCCCAAGCTCTATTTGTTTCCTCCTCATCACTTAAGTTCTCCAAAGCTGCAAACCTGTTTGTAATCTTAATCTGATACTGTTTCCGACCCTCCAGCTCACTTATCGTCCTGAAATTATATCTTTCCACATCAAACTTCTGCGCTGCTTGTTTAATTACCGCCAATCTTTTCCTGACTTTCCAACCGCCAGACAGTGATCAGTATCACAGTCAGCTCCCCTCAGAGATCGTACATCGAGTATACTCAAATGTCATCCCCTATCCATCAATACGTGATCAATTGCATTTGAATATTGTGCGCCTTTAAGTACACAGCGCTGTAAGTCACGGTAGTTCTTTTCTAATGAGATATATTTTTGGCTTTTACGCCATACAACGCTGTGCTTTGTTCCGTCCGATGTTTCGGAGGGAAGTGTTGCCTGTATTTTAAGGTGACTTAAATGGTCCTGATGTGATGCATTTTCTTCCACTTCATTACTTCGGTATCCCCTGTCCTGAAGATGCAGGCAATACTTCCCTCCAACACGTCGTAAGAAACAAAGGAAAACACTACATGACGCAAACCCTCAAAATGCGACCTTCACTTGTGACTTAACAAGTAACGTAACGGTTAAGAGAAATTTGTGTTTAGTGTTTGGATTTGGCATAATTGGAAATGGGCATTTGACAATACGTCTACGGTCAGACTGCAAACACATACAAAACTGCATGTGTGTGTGTGTGTGTGTGTGTGTGGTGTATGTGTAGTGTGTGTGTGTGTGTGTGTGTGTTGTGTGTGTGTGTGTGCGTGTGTGTGTGGTGTGTGTGTGTGTGTGCGTGTGTGTGGTGTGTGTGGTGTGTGTGTGTGTGCGTGTGCGCGTGTGTGTGTGTGAAACATCACTTTTTTTAATAACTACAAAGATGGCAACGAAAGAATTTTGTGTCAGTTGCTAGAGGATACAGGAAGACGTCGGTCCGAGAGGATGGAGCATTGGCAACTAAAAAGTACTAAGAGGAAAGCCTGGCGCAGCGCCACCTTGTACGTAAATGTACAGGATCCTCGTTTTATCTGACAATTTTTTGTCACATTACTCCGCCACTCTGCCGCGAGTGTGGGCAGAAGCCTGAGTACGCTACGTTACAAGAGCTACATAAAAGTTGCATTTTTAAAGAGCGCCGCGCTACTGCAGTGCCACTGTTGTGACACTGCAGTGACACTAAGCACCAAACACAAGATGTGCCAACTTCAAAATCGCGCTGTTCTCACTGTCTTCAAGAAGCTCGATTTGCTACGAGTTTCTTTGGGTTTGCAGATTAAAGGTAAAGAAAAAGATTTCGCACGATTTTTGCAGTACACTCTGTACCACTTCCACACTATATAAGTGATTCGTTGCTCAGCTCTTTGCTAACCTGAGCCAGATTAAATCGCTCCACCACCCTCCTACATTGTGTCTCTAAAAACCATTTTAGCGTTAATCTTACATCTACACTTAAATCGTACACGTGATCTCCTTCCGGAGTTTACAGCCGAAATTTTGTAGGCATTTCTGATCTGTCCCATGTGTGCTACACACCCACCTACCTCGTCACCTCCGATTTAATCACCCGAATAATAATAAAGGAAGAATCCTGATCAAATTACGAAGCTTGTTTTATGCAATTTTGCCCATCTTGTGATCTCCATCTTAGGTACAAGCAACCTCATAATCCTTTAAAACCCAGTGGACACCATATCTACCACCATCTGTAACACTCAAAAACTCTACGTTCTGCCCACACAGTGTATTTATGTGCTGTGTATGGATGTCAGAACAAACACCATCAACTGACTGCTTGCTATAACCGAGACGGAGTGGGTTAGCTGTGCGGTTCGGCGATAATTTGACGCGACGGCTACGTTTACCTTGGGTGAAAACCCCCCTGGTGCGAGTCAGGGTCCCACAGTGCCTTCAGCCGAATGCTACTGGGGATATCGAGAAACGGAAGGAGGACAAGGCAGGCAGCAGATAGACAATTGCATTGTGTTCCAATGAGCAGTGCGGCCTTGCCCTGCGTTCCGACCTAGACACTGCATATTTTGTGGGGACTCGGTCAAAGCGAGCCGGGTTAATGAATACCCGTCAGCAACACACCTTCTGGACTGAATGTGTAGCACGTATGTGTAAAAACCATAACAGGAACTACATAAAAGAGAAAAATTGAATTTGAGGAACTCAGTTTTCTTTAATTAGCTGTGAACAGGGTTCTGCGCTGCACAATGCAGTAGACCTGTCAGCTGGATGCGCCACCTGCTGCTCAGTTTTTGCCTCACTTACCGCCTGAACGAAAGGACGTCATGGCAATGAACTTTCAACGAATACATTCATAACGTGCATAAACGCAACTTACATGGGGCTGCATATAAAGCATGTGCGGAGAGTTTACGACACCAAGAAATCAAATTCAAAGAGTTACTCGCGCGTGTCTGTTCGCTCTGACGACGAACTGTGCGCCAATGAAGGCAGCGCCCTACACATGGTGATCTTCTTGCCTGGCTTTGCTATTTTGAGGACAAAATCTCACTTTTAAGATAGCCATGCTGTTGTGTGCCCCCATTTCCAAATTTTTACCTCTTGACCGATTTTCACAAATGTAATGCGAACGTTTTGCCATTAAACAGAGTAATTGCGAATTTCCTACAGTCAGTCAGCCAGTCAGTCATTTGCAAGGCGCACGAAGGTCCTTAGAATAATGTCTTCGAAAAATATGCAACTTTAATTAAGGCAGTTGCTGTAAGTTCAGTTTCTTGAATGCGTGCAGTTTTGCTGTTCGAACTGCCATCACACACAAATCGCGTTGCTACTATTAACATCAGTTCACGCGTTTCGACGCCGTTACACGCATCAACTTCAGCGTATTTTTAAATCACACATGGTTGAATGTGCGCTTGTGTAAGTAGGTACGTGAGCATTGGGTCCGCAATTACCGATCATTTCCAGTAGGTCTGCTAGCCACAACTCCGTCATACGTCACGATTAGCATTACAGGCTTACTGTCTTTCTCAGATGCATTGTTACTGCAGTTAGAAAAATTCGCTGACTTTTCCATAAATGTCTGTCTCTTGCAGCTATTCACCGTCCAAGTACGTTTCATATCACAAAATACCACCGCAGTACACAATACATAAAGTGCGGTAGCTGCATGTTCCGGTGCGGTCAACAAATCACATTCCTTCACCGTAATCACTTCTGTTAATTTTTCAAACTCCTCCTCACCGTACTTACTGTTCCCTGAAAACAGCTAAAACTGGTTCGAACATGCGCAGCTAGATTAAACAATGCTGTTTTAGGTGCGTGTGCTGTTTATTGTACTGAATAACAGCTGTTGCTAGTTCCAGCACTTTTCTTGTTTGTAGATCTCCAGCCTTGAATGTTACCACGAGATATTTATGAGACAGCGCCCCACAATAAGTGCAGTCCATGCCCCTACCGACTGAAGGGTCATTCAAATGACGGCGTGGCTAATCGCACTGCCAGTACAAGCCGGACTCACGTTGTGATGACGGCAGCAAGCTATCCTTCGCGCTTTGACACCGTCTAGTCTGCTTTGGGGCTACTCACATTTCCGAAAAACACACTGCCTCCATTTGCAGCGTATATACGCGATGAGAAGAAAGAGGTAGCAGGCAGCAATTTCTGTCGAAACGCGGGATTTGCGACTTCCTTCCCGATATTGCTGATGTATTCGCTATTTTATGCGGTTTACGCAGCGTAGGTTGGAGGTTGTTACCGACGTTTCGGCACAACAGAACGGTCTAATCTTCACAGGGCAAACCACTTAAGGATGGGGCCGATGTCCCGAAACGGTGGCAACCTACTGAAACCTACGCTGCCTACAATACCTGGAGAAAGAAAACCCCCCAACCAAACGTTCAACTGGAGCCTCGCGCCTGATTGACACACCTCACCCGTCACGTCTCTCCCAACTGGCGCACACTGCAGCCGGTACCACTACCTTGAACCCTACACCACTCATGTTTTGGAGGCTCAAAAGCATCTTTGTTCGTAAACACAAATGACTACAGACACTGAGCCAAACCATCAAATCCTTCTTGCACCCCATCTACATAGTCAGGGTGCATCACAAGAGAGGGGTGTAAACTGCGGCGTTGACCATACGCATGCGTTAAACTCGCAGTCCTCCCCCTTCCCCGCTGCCGGCGTTCTTTGCCAACCTGGCCGTGCGATAGATAAGTTGGTTTAGTCGTGTGGCGAAGTCCGAGCGGAATGGCTTGGTGGTCTTGTTGTCCGTAGCTACTGTTGAGAATAACAAGAACTGTGTATTGTTGAAATCCAAATAAACGTTGTGCCGCCTGAATTATAAAACCGCGAAGAAACCTAACCTTTCCACGAACTCAACTAACAAAAGCAATAAGCATTACTAGTTATTTCACGTTGTAAGAAAGACACTTTAGAGTATATCCGAGATTATTTTTAAGAGTAGATAATCTTCATTCTTCTCACAGTTCGTTTTACACATACATCGCACGAAGCCGGGATATATTTCTGTACATACTAAGGAGATAGAATTTCAAATGTGAACTACTGGTGGAGTAAGAAGCATCCGATACAGAATTACGTTTCGATCGATACTACTATTGGATCAAGCGCTGTAACTTCGCCGTGCCGAGCGCCACTGAGAAACAAACACCGAAATATTTGCAGGCATATAAAATTTGCTTGTGTGCAAGTCCCAACGTGCTTTGGCTAATTCGTTTCAGTTCACTGATCATGGTAGTCGGGAAAGCTGAGTTACGAAATGGACATGAGTTGTCACCACTGAAATTGCGCAACAATGGGGCGGTGGGCCCTGGCGTTACGATTGTTGTGACGCCATCACCGCAGGGTGGCGGACCTCACAGGAACAGCATCGTGACGGGGGACATAGACGTCGACGGCGATCGGGCAGCATGGAGCAACAAGCTGCAGTTCTTCCTGAGTATCATTGGGTATTCAGTTGGACTGGGAAATATATGGAGGTTCCCTTACCTGTGTCAACAGAATGGCGGCGGTGAGTGACAAAAACAACTCAAAAGAGCGAAAGTGGAAACTTTCTTTGCGATTTTGCATGGCCTGTTGCATTTCATGTTCATTTCTGGTAAGTAATAGTGTATTATTCATATAAATTCAATATTTCTTCTTGCAGAGGGTCATTATTTTATGTGACAACTATCGGTTAACAATGCGTGTCGGCTCGTGTATCGTATTAAAGCAGCCTACTTAACCGACGGCCCACACGCGCGGTTGAGTAGAGGAGGGAAGTGATAAACAATAGTTGTCAAATAAAGTAAGGACACGTATTTCGTCGCAAATTCATCATATTAAAATATGATACAAATAAAAACTGAGTGCCTGTATGCTCTTACATAGTGCAGAAGATTTGTTTGCGATATATCGATAAATGGATAAAACTAGGCTTGGTTTCACGTACAGTAGGGTTTATATTCGACAGATATAAAGCTAAATTAAGAAAAAAAACTTTTATTATCTACTCCGCTCCAAGACATCTGGAAGCAATGCAAGACCAAATTTGGGGCCCGCACGTACGTGTGCTCCTGAACTAGACAGCTAGAGAAATGTGAAGGTTTTACACACAGAGTACCCGTATAACAAAATATATAAAAGGCAGCCAGCGTTTTCGGGGCCCCATGCATCTACAAAGACCGTCATAGACTTTAAGCGGCCCTAATAATCTCCAGCAATAATTCCACTAAAATCCGTCATGTAATTTCGGACATAAAACATAAGGAAAAACGCGATACCATCATCACACGTTCATTTTATTTACCTTTATGCGAATAACGTACACCAACTTGGGAGAATTTTGAGGAATTAGACTGTATCGTAGACACAGTCGTAGGTTGAAGATAATATTGAAATGAATTTTAAATAACCAAAATGTATGTGGACTGGATTAATCTGGCTCAGAATAGGGACAAGTGGCGGGCTCTTGTGAACACGGTAATGAAATTTCGGGTTCCATACATGCGGGGAATTTCCTGACTGACTGAGAAACTATACGCTTATCAAAAAAGGACTCTGCTCCATGGAGTTAGATAGTTAATTAGTCAGTCTGGTAGTTATTTAGTCATGTAATATTTATTTACGCTGTCAACAGTTCGACGTATTTAGTGTTGAATGATAGCAAGATCAGTAAATAATGAATGGGAAGGGATCAGATAGTAGGAGGAGCCGTGCGTCAGTTGGAGGTGCAATGGTCCACTGTTCTGCTTGTGCCTGAAGGGACTAAGGAAAATGACGATAAAATTCAATCTGCCTTATCAGTCTGGGGCCGAGGTTTCAAGCCATAACCTTCGGCATACGAGCCACAGAACCACCATCTTGAGCAAAATGTCCGGTCGGTGACACCTAAAGCATCTTATAATTTCTTGACTCACGGGCAAACATTTATGTCGATTTCAAACCTGAAATATAGTTTCGATAAACAGTATTTTAGCGCAGGTTCTCAACCACCACCCGAATAAAATCCCTGCACCTGTGTCAAAATAGGACACAGAAATTGTTGATTTCAAGGGAGAAGTTGGTACAAACATTACTACTGTATATAAGGTGCGATATAGCAATATATATACATACATACACACATACATACATACATGCATACACACACATACATACATACATGCATACACACATACTACATACATACACACATACATACACACACATACATACATACATACATACACACATACATACATACATGCATACACACATACATACATACATACATACATACATACATACATACGCACATACATACATACACACACACATACATACATACATACACACATACTACATACATACACACATACATACACACACATACATACATACATACATACACACATACATACATACATGCATACACACATACATACATACATACATACATACATACATACGCACATACATACATACACACACACATACATACATACATACATACACACACATACATACATGCATACATACATACATACATACACACACACACACACTTAACTTTACACCGTTGCTGTTGTTAAAACGAAACTAACAGCTGAAGACTTCTAAAGCAGCAAACTGTCAAATGGAAAATTTTACAACCAGCTGGCATCAGAATGATAAGCGTTACGTTACACTGTTTGCGTAATAACATTGTAGCGCTCATGTTGTGCTTACGAAACTAACAGGTGTTATAAGAGGTTGAGTCACATGAAAACCGTAAATTGCATGTTGCAAGCGGGGCCGCCACCTTTACACCACTACTGCGCCGTCGTGTTGCATTCCTGCATCGTACTGCCACCTGTCGGCCACTCTTCAAATCATGAGTATAATTGTTGTCAACTTACAGACAATTGAGCTGTGTTTCGAAATGTTGTCGCACTTCTAAGGTTTTCATTTGACTCTCCCTCGTACAATGTGGTGTAGAACACCGTACCTCTGTTGGCCTGTCTGCACAGCACAGACAGACAAACAGACAGACAGAAAAGTGTGTATTTAACCACACTGTCGGTTACTGAGATCATATAGCGTCAGTGATACATGAATGACCGTGGAACATTGGTGGAATGATACTAACAGGTCAAACGGAATTATATCCGTGTCCTTTCATTACATGAAGTGTCCTGTGATCAAACCCGGGCCATGACTGCCTTTGTTATCAGTACGCATAGCGACAGTCTGCATGCCTCTTTCGCTGCTATGACTAGGCTATAGGCTGGACGATCCAGGGTTCCATTTCCGACAGGGGCAGATATTTCTGTCTTCACTTGAACGTCCAGACCAGCTGACTACTGCTTGGTGGCATGCAAAGGGACATCTTAACCTCTGTACCTTTAGCAGAGGCAGAAGCCATGTAACTATATATGAAGAATACAAAGACCATAGACTTTGTACGTGGCCAATTGCACATTACGCTCCGCAAATTACTGTCGTCTGCGATGTGACGCCGTGCAGCCTGACAGGGATACCGACATTTCCAAGGAACCTGCTGCCTCCGTATTTGCCACTGTGCGAGCCCCAAACATCATATTCTTTTGTAGGGTTCAGAAGTAAAACATTTTCGACCGTTAGCAATCACGAAATCTCGCGTTTATTTGCATCTCTTATTATTTCTGAATAGGGTTGATATTTGTGGCTTATCCATGAAAGGGACTTCAGAGTTAGTGCTCGTTTAGCCTGCTTGGGAGGGGAAACGTATGGTAGCCGGTTGAAAAACGCTGCGACGGACGGGCTGTATCCAATAACTTACAAGAAAAGGAAAAATGTGAAAAGTACTTTTCTGTCCAATGAAAGTTTCTCAGACTTCGCCCATTTTTCCTACAGGTAAGATGTGACACATTGGTGGAATGATAGTGACAGGGGAAAACCAAAGAAATTGGAGAAAAACCTGTCCCAGTGTCACTTTGTCCACCACAAATCTCACATGAACTGGCCTGGAATCGAACCGAGGCCTTCGCGGTGAAAGACCGTCAACTAACCGCCTGAGCCATGACATAGTAACTGAAAGACTAAGATTAACCTGAATTATGTTTAACTATTCAGTTCGCATCACGCAGTGAACACACTGGGATGTAAAAACCGATCAGTTAATGCGTAATGCGGAAATTGGTCGCAGAACTTTCAAATGTTAAAGCTAATGAATAACTAATGTAGTGTGTGTGTGTACTCGTCTAACACAACTATATTTATTGGTAGAATATAAAGTGTTTTCTACATAAGGTACAACTACATGTTTCGGCGCTTGATAATGGCCATCTTCAGGTTGTACATGAAATACTTATTAAGCAGTTATACAAAACATACATGGGCTGTTTATATGGGGTAGGGAG
>Ga0131853_10010222_pt1 | contig 17168 bp, 13 predicted proteins | sample TergutLab28metaG_FD_92764 | JGI IMG/M metagenome (GOLD analysis project Ga0131853, IMG submission 92764) | Labiotermes labralis P1 segment gut microbial communities from Petit-Saut dam, French Guiana - Lab288 P1 (version 2) (version 2) | ecosystem: Host-associated > Arthropoda: Insects >... | reverse complement strand
TCCTTTTGAAAGAGGCCCGGCCCAACGTAATCATCATCATTTTGGAAAGTTTCTCCAACAGACTGATAGAGCCTTTGGGCGGCTTGCCGGATGTAACGCCCAATCTGAACCGGCTGTGCAAAGAGGGCATTGTTTTCTCGAATTTCTACGCCAACAGTGACCGTACCGATAAAGGAATACTCGGTATATTAAACGGTTATCCGGTACATCCGGTGGCCAAAGTAATTAATTTTACAGAGAAAACCCGCCAATTGCCTTACCTCAACAAGGACTTCAAACAAGCGGGCTACCATACAGAATTTGTGAGCGGTTTCGATGTCCTTTTTTCCAATATCGCGGCTTATTTGGGCAATGCCGGCTATGATAGGGTAATTACCCGCCAAGATTTTCCCCCCGAAACTTACAGGGGAACCAAATGGGGCGTACCCGACCATTGGGTATTTGAAAAATTGTTAGAAGTGTGCAACCATACCTCGCCTCCCTTTTTCAAGGCCTTTATTACGCTCAGCAGCCATGAGCCTTTTACGGTACCCATGCCTACGGTCATTGAGGGCAACGACGACGAACATCTGTTTCTCAACTCGGTCTATTATGCCGACAAGGCGCTGGGCGATTTTATAGAAGCCGCCCGTCAAACCGATTGGTGGCCGCACACCTTGGTTGTAGTTACATCCGACCACGGGTCGCGTCATCCCGGAAACCTGCCCTATCATGTGCCCGAGAAATTTCACATTCCCATGTTGTGGTTAGGCGGCGCAATCGCTAAGGCAGACACGGTAATCACCACGATTGCAGGACAAACCGATATTTCCCTCACACTTCTGCATCAGTTGGGGCTACATGGAGACAACTATCGCTTTAGCAAGGATATACTTGGAACGCCCGTAGTTCCTTTTGCATGGTACGCCTACAACGACGGTTTTGGCCTTGTTGCCGACAGCGCCCGTATCGCTTTTGACAATGTGGGCCGCAGTCTCATTTATCAAGCAGGAACAGAGGTAGAAAGGTGGACAGAGACGGGCAAGGCATACCTACAGGTTTTTGCCAAAGATTTTAGCACTCGAGACCATATCCGATAATACATCACAGATATTCAAAATTTGTATATCTTTGGAGTTTCAATCTTGATGTAGAAAAATGATTATTATATGAAACAAGACGTACAAATTTTTGACCTGATTCGTAAGGAAATAGCCCGACAATCCAATGGCATAGAGTTGATTGCCTCAGAAAATTTTGTAAGCCCGCAGGTGCTTGGGGCCATGGGCTCGGTGCTGACCAATAAGTATGCCGAAGGTTATCCGGGCGCCCGTTATTACGGTGGTTGCGAAGTCGTAGACCAAACCGAACAGTTGGCCATAGACCGTCTTTGCCAGCTTTTTGATGCGGAATACGCCAATGTGCAGCCCCATTCGGGGGCACAGGCCAATATGGCCGTTTTTATGGCCTGCCTCAAGCCCGGCGACAGCTTTATGGGCTTGGATTTGGCCCACGGCGGACACCTTACCCACGGGTCTCCGGTAAACATGTCGGGCATCCTGTATAAGGCAATAGCTTATGGAGTGTGCGAAAAGACAGGTTACGTAGACTATGACGATATGGAGCGCAAGGCTTTGGAACATAAGCCCAAGTTAATTGTGGGCGGCGCTTCGGCCTATTCCAGAGAATGGGACTACGCCCGTATGCGCGCCATTGCCGACAGGGTAGGCGCCCTCTTTTTGGTAGATATGGCCCATCCTGCCGGACTGATTGCTGCCGGTCTTTTGGACAATCCGGTAAAACATGCGCACATAGTAACCTCTACCACCCATAAAACCTTACGCGGGCCCCGCGGAGGAATTATCATTATAGGCAAGGACTTTGAAAATCCTTGGGGCATAAAGACGCCAAAAGGAGAGACCAAGATGATGTCGGCGGTGATTAATTCGAGCGTATTTCCGGGTATTCAAGGAGGTCCTTTAGAGCATGTAATTGCCGCTAAAGCTGTTGCTTTTTACGAAGCCCTCCAACCCGAATTTGTTACTTATCAAGAGCAGGTGGTAAAGAACGCCGCTGCCATGGCTGCCGCTTTTATGGAGCGGGGGTATAAAGTGGTGTCGGGAGGAACAGACAACCATATGATGCTCATTGACCTGCGCAGCAAATTTCCCGAACTCACGGGAAAGGCTGCCGAAAAAGCATTGGTATTGGCCGATATTACCGTAAATAAAAACATGGTGCCTTTCGATTCCCGTTCTCCCTTCCAAACTTCGGGCATCCGCGTAGGTTCTCCGGCCATAACCACCCGTGGACTCAAAGAAAAAGACATGGAACCGATGGTTCATTTGGTAGACCGGATTTTGAGTCAGCCCGACAACCAAACAGAACAAGCTGCCGTAAGGACTCAAGTAAAATCTATGATGGGGGGACTGCCCCTGTTTGTCTGGTAATTCGTTGTTGTTTGCGGAGGAGGCGTTCCGCTTTTCTTTGGGCGGCTTTTTCTTTACGAATGGCCTTGCGCTGGAGGCGGAGTTCCTTGCGGGAAAGTTTGACGGCCTCGGAATCTTGGGCGACTGTCGGTGTGATTGCAAGCATGTTGGCGAGCGTATCTGCGGGCGCGTCTGCGGGGGGCAGGTCAAGGGCGATGGAATCTATGCGAGTGGAATCCAAGCGGATAGAATCTATGCGAATGGTGTCGCGAAGTATGGGATAAGGCAGGGAGTCAAGGATGGGATAAAATGGCGGCAGGCTGTCTTGGGGTGGCCCGTCCAGAGGGGAGATGCCGGTGGTGTCGGCAGGAGGAGTAGGGGTCGGGACCGGTAGAGGAATGTGGCCGGGAAAGAAGACGTCGGTAAAGGGAAAAAGAGGCTTAGGCTCTTGGGGGGCGGTCTCCGGAACAGAAGGACGGATGCTGCGTTGGGTAATGGCAAAGCGGTCTGCGGGTCGTTCGTCAGCCCTCCAGTCAAAATGAGTCAGCCGGCGTTTATCGGAGTTTAGTTCATAGAGGGGATATACATTGCTTTTGGTATGCTGATAGTAATGCAAGCGCTGCACTTGACGGTCTTTAAGGGTGACAACCAATCGCTGGCTTTCCGCAAGGTTCATAGAGGTAATCAAGTCGTCTTCGCGAATGCAGTAGATGAGTTCTACATCGGACAGCACCTCAAATGAATAGATTTCGTTGTTGCGAAAATATCCAATCATATCCTTGCCCTTGATTTGGTTAAAGAGCAGGGAATCTTCTTGAGCAATAATAAAGGAAGACGAGAAAAGGTCTGCCCGGGAGATTTGGCTGTTTTGCAGGAAGAATTGTATACTGTCGGCAGAAAATTGATTTTTTTCGTGCCAAAGTACGGGTTGGCCGTATAGCCTTATGGTTGAGTCTAAACTATTATATACAAGTGAATCGCAAAGTCCTTGCCCATTAGAACGGTAGGCTTTTACACGGGGATGGGCGTATATAAAATGAATCTTGGTGCTGTCTAAGGGCGGAAGCTGCATCAGAGAATCCGGCGGCGCAGCGTTTACCGTATCAACAGGAGGCCCGTTTTGGCTGAGGGTGTCTAAGGGCTCCGTTTGTATGGAGGGTACAGGTAGCAAAGGAAGATTCCGAAGGGTGTCCAAGAGGGCAGCTTTTGGCTCCAGAACTTCCGATTCCGGAACTTCCGGCGGGGGAAGGAGCAGGTGGAGTCTGGCTCGGGCGGCTTCTACTTCTGTACTGTCTACTTGATATCTGGGCAGGCTTATCAAACGCAGGGTGTCGCCACGGACAAAGGTCGTGTCCCTCACATTGTTGTCGTCTACGTCGTAGGTAATGAAAACAGGGTCTCGGGTAAGCATTGCCTTTTGGGGGTTTTGCTCAAAATGCCCTTCGTCGCCCAAGAGGATAATGGCTTGAATGGTGTCTAACACTTGAATATTTCCGTAGAGCGAACCTTTGGTATGTATCCGGTCAAAATAAAGGGTATCGGCCCAAATTTCTTGACGGTCTGTTTGTACGTACACGTTTTGATTAAAACGAAAAACTTCTTGGTCCCGCTTGTACAAACCGTGTTCCGACCTAAGGTAGCCGTCTGTATGCCATGCGTGTACCCGGCCGGTAAGGGTGACGACACGGGTATCCGTCTGGTATTGGGCAAAATCGGACTTAACGGTAACGGTATCGGTAAACATCTCTACCGACTGTTCAAATTCAAAGCGTTTTTCCTTGGAAAAATAGCGTCCGGTGTGGCTTTCTAACACATTGCCATCACTATCTACCATGCTTCCCCCATTATAAAAAATCCCGATACTGTCTTTGGTGTTAAAGTCTAAATATTTAGTACGCAAACGATTACCATCTTGGTCAAAGAGTTCAACCAAGGGGCCGCGAACTTGGGCCAAGTTGTCGTTTCCCACATAATGCAGGGTTTCTCCCCTCAGTTGGGTTTGCTCTTGAATCACCTGCACATTGCCTTTGGCGTCCACAATATTGTTTTGGGGGTCATAAACAGCTGTGTCGCAGAGGATATAGGTATCGTTGTGCAGGAATCTGGCTTGGCCGCTGGCTCGACGGTACATGATGCCGTCTTTTGAAAACTGCTCCATTTTATGGGCGCCGATAAGGATTATACGGTTCTCTTCCTTGTCCTGCTGTTGGCGGGCAAAGCCGCAAACAAAAACAAAGACACAGAGTACACTGCCGTACAGAAAACGCAGTCCTTTCATGCTTGGCTTATTTTATCCAGCCGGGGCGCTGGAAGGGACATTCCCAAAAGAGCGGGTCGATTCGGATGTAGGTGGTTTTTTGCTTTTGGGCAATAAAATCCTCCACCACTTTTTCTAATCGCTGGTTGGTGGCAAAGTCGAGGATTACTTGATAATCCTCTTTGATATTGGCGGGATGGGCCGGAATAATTCTTTCTAATTTGATGACTTTATACACGGTATTTCCCGATTTTCCGTCATTGGGGCGTCCCGGAGTCAGCCCCGAATCGGTAGCTTCATAGGTATCTGAAATTTGACCGGGTTGAAGGTTGCGCAAGGCATTGTAATCGGCCGGATTAAGCTGGTCTTTCTCAAAGAAGGTAGAGCCGGTGTTTTCGTCTGCCACCAAGCCTCTGCTGTTCCTCGACTTGGGGTCCATGGAATATTGGACAGCCGCCAACTCAAAGGTAATGCTGTCTGCGAGGATTTGGCTCTTTAAACTGTCGAGGGTCCTAAAAGCTTTCTGACGAATCTCGTTGCTAAATTTGGGGCGGAGCAGGATATGACGGGCGTTGAACATCTCGTCCTCTGTCTTTTCTATGAGTTGTATCAAGTGAAAACCGTCGGGGGTTTCCACAATTTGAGAGACTTGCCCGGGCCTAAGGGCCATGGCGGCATCCGCAAAAGGAGGATGGAAAAATTGCTTGGCGGTTAGCCCCAGTTCTCCACCACGAAGCACGGTTCCAAGGTCTTCTGAATAGGCAGAGGCTAAGGCGGCAAAACTGCTTCCGTTCAGAATCCGTTCCCTAAACTCAAGCAGACGTTCCTGTACTAATAAAACAGCCTCTTCTTTAGGAGGATAAATTACAATCTGTCGAATTTGGTACTGGATGGGTATAATAGGGAGGCTGTCTTTGTCTACCTGATTGTAAAATATTTCTACTTCTTTGGGCGTAAGGGGAGGATGGGCCTCTTGGAGTTTTTGTCGCATCCCCATGGTGAGTACTTGTTCGCCCAACAACTCCCTCCAGTCCTGTCTGAGTCTGAAAAGAGGTTTGTTGTAGTAATTTTCCACGCCCTTTTCGCCTCCAAGGGCCGACTTCATATACTGGATTCTTTCGTCCAAATTCTGCTCTACTATGTCGTGGCGCATGGGAATACTGTCAAGTCGGGCTTGATTGAGCAGCAGCTTTTGGACCAACATGTTTTCAAGCACTTTGCAGCGTATGTTCCTGTCGGAAACCACACCTTGAACCATCATATCCCGTACCTCGCCCTCTATGGTGGACAGCTGGATTACTTCATTGCCTACGATGGCTACAACTTTATCAATAAGCCCATTACCGTATTGTTGGGCTTGTGTGGGCGCCGGAAAACAAAGCAAAACGGCGGCAAGTAAAAATGGAGGGATGATTCTATTCATTATTGTTGATGTATACTTTTAATTGATTGGTCTTCCACCCATCGTTCAGCACTTCCTGCTCTAAGTTTTTGATGAGCGCTTGTTTGCGTTTCCCAAAGATGATGTTGCGTATAGAGGCTTCTTCGTATTCTATGGGGGCGGGACTTCCCGCCGGAACCGTTTCTACCATAGTTACAAAATAGGCAGAAAAGTTGTCATTACATTCCAAATGGCCTCTGCCAATGGCGCGGATAAGTTCCTCTGTGGTGACAGGAAGGTCTTGGGACAGGGTAAAAATGCTGATCCATCCGTCATTGTACGTTTCGTATTTTTCCGCGGCATGTTGGGCCATTTGTTCTAATTGGTATGTACTCTCTATGGACCGACTACGGTACAAAGATCGTACCGTTTCCAAATAAGGGGAGTTGAGTCCCATTTTAATGTAGCGGACTTTGACCAATGGCTCGGTTAGGACAAAGAGGGCTTGATTGTCGTTGTAAAATTGTTTGAGTTCGGCTTGAGTGATAAGGGTATCTATACGGGTTTCCACATAACTTTTTTCGTAACGGAACACCAAAAGCGAGCGACGGTATTCTTCCAAAGCTTGACTAACGTCTCTCTGTTCTTTGGGGAGTTCTTTTTGGGCTTTGGCCTCCATTAAATGAGCTAATGCCCAGCTATTTATGTATTGACGCAGCATGTTTAAACTGTCTTCCCGAGGAAGTCCGGAGGGAATCAAGGCGGCTACATCGGAAGCCAATAATTGTTTTTTATTGACTTGGGCTACCACATCGATTTGGGGTCTAAAGGGCAGCCAAGAGCAGGCTTGAAGAGCTAAAAGGAGGATGAAGGGGAAGAACTTAGACATAATCTATCTGCTGTAGTTAGGCGCTTCGCGCGTGATGGTTACGTCGTGGGGATGGTTTTCGATAACTCCGGCAGAAGTGATGCGCACAAATTCAACCCGGCGGAGGGCTTCCAAATCGGGGGCCCCGCAATAACCCATACCGGCGCGTAGTCCTCCAATCAACTGATAACAAACCTCGTTCAGCGTTCCTTTATAGGGTACTTGCGCCACAATTCCTTCGGGCACCAATTTTTTAACGTCTTCTTCCATGTCTTGAAAATAGCGGTCTTTGGAGCCTTGCTGCATCGCTTCAAGAGAGCCCATGCCGCGGTAGGACTTAAACTTACGTCCATTAAGGATGATGGTCTCTCCGGGAGACTCTTCGACTCCCGCAAAAAGCGACCCTGCCATAATGGTTTCGGCGCCTGCCGCCAAAGCCTTTGCCACATCGCCCGAGTAGCGGATGCCCCCATCTGCTATGATGGGCACCCCTGTGCCTTTAACGGCTTGGGCTGCGTCCAAAATAGCGCTCAGTTGGGGAACACCCACGCCCGCTACTACGCGGGTGGTGCATATCGAACCGGGCCCAATCCCCACTTTGATGCCGTCTACACCACAGTCAACAAGCGCCTTGGCGGCGGCTCCGGTGGCAATGTTTCCGGCCAAAACTTCCAAGTTCTTAAAGGTATTTTTGACGGATCGTACCATACTAAGGACCGATTCGGAATGACCGTGCGCGGTATCTATTACCACCGCATCTACGCCGGCCGCAATCAGTTTCTCCACCTTGTCCAAAGTGTCGTGATTCACGCCAACGGCAGCGGCTACCCTTAGCCGTCCCATTTCGTCCTTACTGGCGTCGGGGTTGTCTTTAATTTTGGTAATATCTTTATAGGTAAGCAGACCAACCAATATGTTGTCTTCATCCACTACCGGCAGCTTTTCGATTTTATACTTTTGGAGTAATTGGGTGGCGCTTTGCAAATCTCCTCCCTTTTTGGTGGTGATGAGGTGTTCCGAAGTCATGACCTCTGTAATCGGAACAGACATGTTGTCTTGAAACCGCAGGTCGCGGTTGGTGACAATGCCAATGAGTTTTCTGTTTTTGTCCACTACCGGGATCCCGCCGATATGATGCTCTGCCATTAGGCGCATGGCATCTCCTACTGTTGCATTACGATGAATCACAATAGGATCATAAATCATCCCGTTTTCCGCCCTTTTTACCCTGCGCACATGCTCCATTTGGCGTTCAATAGACATGTTTTTGTGAATCACGCCAATCCCTCCTTCGCGGGCCATGGCAATGGCCAATTCGGCCTCTGTCACCGTGTCCATGGCCGCCGACACCAAGGGCGTACTGAGCGTAATGTTTTTAGAAAACCGCGTCCGGATGGACACTTCTTTGGGAAGCACTTGAGAATAAGCCGGGATTAATAATACGTCGTCAAAAGTAAGTCCCTCAAAAACGATTCTGTCGGATATCATAGCATATGGGTATTTATTAACTCACAAAGGTAGGAAAAAATTTGAGTAGGTCAAAAATAGGTGTGAATACTGTTGGCGGCTGTTGGCAACCAATTGATGCCATACCAACACATTTGCAAAGCAAGAAATGAGAGCAACATAATGACAAGCGCAACATGATATTTCATGGGCTTGTGCAAGCGGAAATGAATGTAAATCAAGTAGGCTAACCATGTTGCGGCGGCCCATGTTTCTTTGGGGTCCCAAGACCAGTAGTGCCCCCATGCCTCTTTTGCCCAAAGCGCCCCAAACAACATTCCCAATGTTAAAAATGCAAATCCTGTGTAAACAAGTTGGTCGCATAATTCCATTTCTTTGGCTTGAACGGCTTTTTTCTTGAGGAACAAAAGATATATTGCCGTTACTGCCGCAGCTCCCAGCATGGCGTAGGCAAACATGTAAACGATTACATGCGGGACAAACCACGGGCTTTGCAAAGCGGGCATCAAGGTTTTATTGTGTATTTCGGGTTTAAAAATATTGACGCAAATAAACACAAATGCCATGATTACGCTAAAAGTCAGTATCCATTTATATTTCCGGCGGCTGTAGGTGATTAACCCTGCGACCGGCAAAAAGAATGAATACCATAGACGGGTCTCGCCCATGGTGCGCATGGGCGGGCGCTCCAAAGAAATCCACATAGACAGAATGAACGCAAAAAATACCAACAAACCGACGATTGTAGGAACATACACTTTCCACGCCTGTGTGTTTTTCCATGCGGCCACTGCTCCTATAATCCAGAAAATCAGTGAAACGATGGCAAAATAAACAAAATAATCCCAACTCATACCTCGTCCTCCTTGCGTTTTTTTGGAAAAACAAGCATACATACCGCCCCGGCGAGCATCATCCAAATGCCGGCATACACTGCCGGCAGCCATGGGTCGCGCACCAATTCAAAAATGCTGATGGTACTCCATTTGCCCATACTTTGGTCATAACTCAGCTGATAAATTTTCCAGCCCTCTACCTGTAAAGGCTTGTTTACCTCGATAACTCCATGGATGATTTTTTCTGATTGCGTATACACCGTAACATCAGAAGCATAACGGCGCGGCTCTCTGTCGGGCATAATCAAGCTCAGCCGTTCATCTAACCGCAACGCTTGATGGGAAAACATAAAACTGCCGCAGCTCACCCAGCCTTCCTGTTGCCGGTGGGTTTTCGTGTTTATCGCTTTGACGTACAACGCACAGGTTGCGCCTATGGAGGGGTATTCGACATACTTAATGGTATCGCCGGCAAACACGCGCGCCGCGCCTTCGATGCGTTTTTCGACGGTTATCCGCCAGTCGAGTAATGTCCCTTCCGTAAAATCGTCATCGGCCAATATGTTTGCAGGTTTTCCTTCGGGGAGTATTCTTCCCGTTTCGTTGTCTACCAACATCAGTTTGGGCGGGTATTTATCTATGGTAAAATGGTGTAACTCGATGGCTAAGGACAATTCAAGCATATTGCCGCGGCTGTCAAAAGCCCTCCATTCGGGCTTGCCGACAGAGGCCGTAAGCTTTAGTCGTTGTATATCGGCGCTGCCTAATGCCCCGCACAGCAGGGCAATCAATAATCCCAGATGATTCAGTACAAAGGGAATGTCGCTCTTTATATGGAAACGGCTTATTCTTTTGACAACAACCATTCCCAGTATGACTATAAACCACGAGAAAACCAACACAAAATACCATGCCGACAGCATTTGCATGATTCCCAAGCGCCCCATCATCCCCGGCAGTTCCGCATGGGATTGAAATTGAGGCGAAAGTCCCATGAAGATTACAAGAATGACCACGCTGACCATGGAAGGCAGCGCAAATTGAAAGGAACTTAACAGGCGAAAGAGATACAGTTTTTTTGAAGCCAAATGCATGGCTGCCAACCCTGCCCCAAATATGACCAATGAGATAAGATTAACGGGATACGTCAATACCTCAAGATTCACCCGCCCTATGGCAAGTTGCAGCAGTATCCCAACAAGCAGAAGCCCTCCATTGATGGCAAAACCCTCTTTATATCCCCATGGTCTATTCCACATTTTTAGCCTTTTCCAACCATTGCGGAACAATTGTTTCCAAAAATCTCGCTTTGTCGGCGCGTTCTTTGTCCATATTCAAGCCGATATAAGCCTGTGCTTTTTCTTTGGTTGATATGTCGGGCATGGGGACTTCGCCTGTAAATCCGTTTTTTGCCAACACTTTCGATATTGCTAAACGGGCTTGCAGCGCTCTATCCAATCCACATGCCAAAATACGCTGTACCTCTTGCGGCGCATGGAATGAGCCGCCGTGCGACGCCACCCCAAAATCCCAACGCCATTGCGACTGGCGGAGCAGTTGTAACACTTCTTGCATCTGCGCTTGGGTTGCCCCCTTATCCCATGCGTATTTTGCCTCGATATGCGCTTTTGTCAATTCTGTTTCCAAACGATTACGTGTTTCACTTGCTTTGCGTTGACGCTCGTAAACATTGTTACGCAACGTTTCTTCGCTTTGGCGGTGGCAAACTTGACAGGTACGGTCAATCATGGCCAGCGGACTTCTGACGTGGTGGTCGCTGAATTTCACGCCGCCTTCGCTTTTATACGGCATGTGGCAATCGGCGCACGAAACGCCCCGCTGTCCGTGAATACCCAATTCGGCGATTTCATAATCGGGGTGTTGCGCTTTTATGATGGGCGCCCTGCTTAGGGCATGGATGAAATCGGAAAAGCCAATCTCATCATAATAATTTTCCATATCCTCCATCGTAATGCCCTTATCCCATGGGAGTGTGATGTATTTTCCGTCTCCTCTAAAGTAATACTCAACATGGCACTGTGCGCAAACCAATGAACGCATTTCTTGAAGGGTCGCTTTTTTAATATCTTTTCCTTGACGCTCGAAAGCTTCAATCAAAGCATGACGGGTGATTTGAAGATTCATGTTTTCCGGCTCATGGCAATCGGCGCAGCCAATCGGGTTTATCATTTCGTCTCCGTAAGCCGCCCATTTGTGTGTGTAAAACTCCTCTGCCCCATCTTCTGTAAACCGGAGAATATCCGGAGTTTTACACGAATAGCAGGAGGCGTTTTGCGGTCCTTCGTCCTCAGACATGGGAGCGCCTGTACGCAATGAAACGCGAACATCTTCAACAGCATGCATGTGTCCACGCGGGGCTAAATAATCTTTTGAGAATGGGTGCCCGGCCCATAAAACAACCATGTTGGGGCGTTCTGCCAAAATATCATCCGCTTCGCTGCTGTTGAACTCACTTCTAAAGTCTGTTCTTTCGGTGTTGCGCCACGACCTGTATTGACGTGGGTAATTTTCGCCAAATACTTCATTTCGTGCCTCTATCCCTGTGATTTCGACTCTTTTGTTGTTGAAAACGCTAACAACTTCGGCCCGCCGTTCCATCAGAGATGAAGTAACCAGTCCCAAAAAAAAGACTACCGCCATTGAGGCGATGAACAATGTCCATCCTTGCCACGATTTAAGCTTCTTATTTTCCATAGTTTTATTAATTAGATTTTTTTAATTTCGTTACTTTTTGCAGCCATGCAGGTACGGGCGAGTCGGGATAGGGAACCAAGGCGTTTGGCGTAGATGAAAGACTGTTGCCCATGCCGTGCCCCGTTTCGCGGTGGCAATCCCAACAGGCTTTTCCTTCTCCGGCTTTAGCCATCATGTAATTGATGCGCCCCGCAGATACAAATTCGGTATTCAACTGTTCATGGCAACGGATGCAATTGTTCATGATTACGTTTGAGCTTCCATCGTGCGCCCTAATCACTTGCGGTTCACTAAAAGAGATGAATGCCGCCGCATGTTTTAACCCGTCGGTGCCTTTGAACGCCCATTTCTTGATGAGATTATCTTGAGGCACATGGCAATCGTTGCAGGTGGTTGAACGCGCATGAGAGCCATGAAACCATGTTGCATAATAAGGCGCCATAATATGGCAATTTACACAGGCAGAGGGTTCATCGCCAAGATAGGTATGCATCTTCATCATGTGCAGGAGCAGCGCAAGACTCCCCACGGTAATTCCGGAAATAATAATTGCCATTATTTTCCATTTTTTCGATGGTAATATCCTGTTTACAAGCTGCTTAATTTTCATAATAAACTGTAAATTTTTGTCAAATATAAGAAAAATTATAATACCTCCCATGCAGGGTATTTCGCTCCTCCAATCTTTTTTCAAGCATCTTGACCAAATCTGCGTAACGAACCAAGCCCCAAGGGGTATGGCTTACAAACCTTGGCGGAACCTCGCCGGCAAAACGCTCGATGGCAATGGTCGGGTTAAACCGTTCCAAAAAGTCTATAAAAAAGTCTATATATTCAAGCAGGCTAAAAGTGATAAAGTCGTTGGGGCGTTGCCGATATTCCGCTTCCATCTCCGTGCCTTTGATGATTTGGAGCTGGTGAAATTTGACGGAGGTAAGGGGCAGGGCGCCAATGATGTAGGCGGTGCGCATCATATCGTCTTTGGTTTCCCCCGGCAGTCCAAAAATAAAATGAGCCCCTGTTTGCAGGCCGCGTCTGGCGCTTTGTACCACAGCTTCCTGCGCCTGCTCAAAGGTGTGTCCGCGGCGAATGCGTTGCAGACTACGGTCGTAGCACGATTCGATTCCGTATTCAATAAAAATAATATGTTTGCGCGCCAGCTCCGCCAAATAGTCGAGTTTGGGAGCGTCCACACAGTCGGGGCGGGTGCCGATGACCAATCCGGAGATTTGGGGATGACTCAAAGCTTCTTCATACACCTCCTTGAGCCGCTCCAAAGAGGCGTGGGTATTGGAATAGGATTGAAAATAAGCTAAATATCCTTGAGCGCGGGCATATCGTTTGCGATGAAAAACAATACCTTCGTCAATCTGGCGGTGCAAAGCCACTTGCGGATGGCTGTAGGCGGGATGAAAGGCATCGTTCAAGCAGTAAGTACAACCGCCCACTCCCAGCGTCCTGTCTCGGTTGGGGCAACTGAATCCGGCGTCTATCACCACTTTTTGCAGCCGTCCCCCGTAACGGGCTTTAATGTATGAGGCAAAAGAGCGGTAGCGCTTTCCTTCGGGAAATATATGAGGGGCAGTATCCAAAACGTAAAATTTGTGGCAAATTTAGTATAATGATTGTTTTGGCGGCAATAGACAACAAAAAAAATGCTACCTTTGTGCCACATAAACATTATACATTATAAAACCGATTTACCATGAAAAAAACCATTGTACTGTGTACAAGCCTCCTGTTTCTTGTGGGCGCCTGTTCTTGCCCCACGACCAAAGAAGATAGTAACCTTGTGCAACTTAAAGCTTTGTCGGACGAGGTCAGGAGAAGCCATGCCCCCGATAGACGAGACCGGATTTTTGAGGCGAACTTTATAGCCGACACCCTTAACAAAGGCGTCTATATAGCCAAAGGAGCCACTACCCAACCCGAGGCCAAAGAAGCCTTGGTAGAAGCGGCAAAAGCCAAGGGCATTACTCTGTTAGACAGTATTAAGCTCTTGCCGGACCCGGCTTTGGGAGAAAAGACATATGGGGTTACAAGTTTGGCTGTTTCCAACATTCGTAATCCGCCGAGCCATTCTGCCGAAATGGACACCCAAACCCTTATGGGCATGCCCCTGCGACTCCTTGAGAAACGCGGCAGTTGGATACGTGTTATTACGCCGGAAGGATATATTTCTTGGATAAACAACGCGGTGCAAGCCATGACCAAAGAGGAGTTTGACGACTGGAACAAAGCAGACAAGATTATTATTACCACTCATTATACGCTTTTTAGGGAACAACCCTCAGCGACTTCCGCCGTGGTTCGCGATGGCGTTTGGGGCTGTATTGCCAAGGCCGACGGAGAGCGGGGCGCCTACTACAGGGTAGTATTGCCCGACGGAAAATCGGCATTTGTACCCAAAGCAGACGCGCAAAAATTTAGCGATTGGCTCAAACAATGCAATCCTACTGCCGCCAATGTGGTGGCAACCAGCAGACAATTTCTCGGATTCCCCTACCTTTGGGGCGGAACATCCATCAAAGGAATAGATTGCAGCGGTTTTGTAAAGAGTTGCTTTTACTTGAACGGCGTGATTACTCCCAGAGACGCTTCCCAGCAAGCGCGGGTGGGGGAAGAGGTGGACATTACAGAAGGCTTGGATAACCTGCAACCTGCCGACCTCCTTTTCTTTGGCAGCAGGGCCACAGAGCGTTCCCCCGAGCGCATCACCCATGTGGGAATATACATAGAAAAGGGGCAGTTCATCCACTCCAACAGTTCCTTTGCCTCTGTTACCATAGACAATTTGATTCCCGGCGAACCCAACTATACCACCACCGCCGAAAGTTTAATACGCGCAAAGCGCTACGTCAATATGGTAGATAAGGATAAAGGAATCGTATCCGTTAAAAACCACCCTTGGTATCAATAAATCATTCATTGTAAATAGAATAATTAGAACATGTTTTCAAGAAGAAATTTTTTAAGAACAGGCGCTTTGGCGGTAGCTGCCACAGCGGTAAGCAATCCTGTCAAATTATTTGGACAGGCCCGCAGGGCAACGGCTTCCCCAAAGATGGAGCTGACTTTTGAACCTTATGACGCATTGTTGCGTTATCCCTTTACCATTGCCAATTTCACCAGAACCACCACCCCTATCGTACTTACCAAGATTACCTACGACGGATATACCGGCTACGGAGAGGCGGCCATGCCTCCTTATTTGGGAGAGAACCAAGCCTCGGTAATAGCGTTTTTGAGAAGGGTAGACTTGAGCCGGTTTAAATCTCCCTTTGAAATCGAGGATATCATGACCTACTTGGAAAGTGTGGCGATTAACAACACCGCCGCTAAGGCTTCGGTTGACATTGCTTTGCACGATTTGGTAGGAAAAATCATGGGGCAGCCGTGGTGGAAGATTTGGGGATTTAATCCCGATACTACTCCCAACACTTCCTTTACCATAGGATTGGACACAGAAGAGGTGGTGCGGCAAAAGACCCGCGAGGCGTCTCCTTACAAGGTGATTAAAGTGAAATTGGGCGTTGACGAGGCCACCGATAAGATGATGATTAACACCATCCGCAGCGTAACCAATACCCCCATTGCCGCGGACGCCAATCAAGGATGGAAAGACAAGCATTATGCACTTGAGATGATTTATTGGCTCAAAGAGCATGGCGTCAACATGATAGAACAACCTATGCCTAAGCTGTGGTTGGACGAGGCGGCTTGGGTCACTGAGCGGAGTCCCCTTCCTGTGATTGCCGATGAGTCGTGTCAACGCTTGACAGACGTGCCCAAACTCAAAGGCGCCTTTACGGGCATTAACATTAAACTGATGAAATGCACCGGTATGCGCGAGGCGCGTGAGATGGTGAGTTTGGCTCAAGCCTTGCGTATGCGCCTGATGGTTGGCTGCATGACCGAAACCTCCTGCGCCATTTCTGCCGCCGCTCAATTAGCGCCCCAGATGGAGTGGGCGGACTTGGACGGAAACCTGCTGATTACCAATGATGTTTATAGCGGCATGAAGATTGTGGACGGTAAAATTACCCTTAACGATAAGCCCGGAATAGGAATAGTAAAAATATAGTTATAATGGCAAGTTTAAGAAGATTAAAAAAAGATATTGACTTTCTGGTAGAGGAGGTTATTTCGGATTGTTGTACATTTATGTACCTCTATCCCGATAAGAAACGCGAAGAAGCCATACAGATTATTCAAGACGCGGTAGAACTCCGGAATAGACTCTACGCCAAAGTCAACCATCCTCAAGATAATCCTAAAAAATTATACTATAAAGCGATAAACAGGGAACTGCTCGAAGGAGTGGATGCCTCATTCGAGAAAATCAGCGGACTTACCCAATAGTCAAAGCTGTTTACTTTTTGGGAGGATGTACATTTTAGATGGCGCCATGGGCACCATGATTCAGCATGCTTTGGTAGAGGAAGCAAATCATGACCTGCTCTGTCTGACTCGGCCCGGCTTGATTCGGGATATCCATCGCGCTTATTTAGAAGCGGGAGCCAGCATCGTTTCGACCAATTCCTTTAATGCCAACCGGATTTCTCAGCAGGACTACGGCACGGCGGACCGGGTGGGCGAGATGAACAGAGCGGCGGCCCGTTTGGCGCGGGAGGTTTGCGGTGATTTTATGCGGACCCATCCCGATAAAAAATGCTATGTGGCAGGCTCTATAGGCCCCACCAACAAATCGGCCTCCATGTCGCCCAAGGTAGAAGACCCCGGGTACAGGGCAATCAGCTTTGTTTCATTGGCAGATGCTTATCGAGAACAGATAGCGGCCTTATTGGATGGAGGAGTAGATATTTTGCTGATTGAGACGGTCTTTGATACCTTGAACGCCAAAGCGGCGCTGTTTGCCGCCCAAGACGTACTGGGCCAACGGGGTTTGTTCGGAATGTTTCCCGTCATGCTCTCCGCCACCGTTGCCGACCTTTCGGGGCGAACCTTATCGGGTCAGAGTATAGAGGCTTTTGTGGCGTCGGTTTCGCACTTCCCTTTGTGGAGCATTGGGCTTAATTGCTCGTTTGGGGCCGAAAAGTTGGCTCCTTTCGTGAGGCAGCTTTCTGCCATCGCCCCCTGCAAAGTGAGCGCCCACCCCAATGCCGGTCTGCCCGATGTGTACGGATGTTATACGGAGACGCCCAAGGAGATGGCGCAAAAGCTCAAGTCTTATGTGGCAGAAGGCCGGGTAGATATTATTGGCGGTTGTTGCGGC
>Ga0131853_10010219_pt1 | contig 17171 bp, 14 predicted proteins | sample TergutLab28metaG_FD_92764 | JGI IMG/M metagenome (GOLD analysis project Ga0131853, IMG submission 92764) | Labiotermes labralis P1 segment gut microbial communities from Petit-Saut dam, French Guiana - Lab288 P1 (version 2) (version 2) | ecosystem: Host-associated > Arthropoda: Insects >... | reverse complement strand
AACCTAATCCAATCTTTGGTTGGGCTGTCGAAAAAGCTTCGCAAACGCCCAAGCATCTGCTCAGTGTCAACAAATTCCGTCGCTGCCATGCTTTGCAGTGCGAATAGGATTTGTTTCTGCTCATCTTTCGACACAAGAGCCTTGTTCAGCACGAAATTATCACGAATAAAAATGCCACCTCCCTTGCCTTGCAACGTATATATAGGGATTCCTGCCGCGCCCAGCGCGTCAATGTCACGCAAAATAGTTCGCTTAGAAACCTCAAAATGCGAGGCGAGTTCGTTTGCGGTTATGCGCTTTTTATTCATTAGTAGGTAGACTATCTCGAATAATCTGTTGATTTGCATGGGTTTACCTCGTTGGGGGTACGTGGGCGTGCTGTTGTTACAGTGACATATCTAAAATTCGCGCTTGTAGGGCGAGGGCTTGTCCCTCACCGAACATGGTATTGCTAGGGAAACATTATCAATAGCGACCGCGGGCAAGAGCAGAGGGTCACACCCCTACGAAACACTGCGCTGAGACGGGGTCTTCTCGCCCGGAGCACATGCCGCCAGACGATTATCACCACCAGCAGGCGTCAGAGCAAGCGTCAGCTTACCCAACCTACCCCTCCAAAGCCATACACTCCACAATACTATCCGGAATTTCCATCCCGGCTGCATAACAAAACGCAATAATTTGCCCAATATGCATGTATTCATGCCCTATCATCATTGCGATAATTTGATGCACATTTTGCTGCTCGCCATAGTAGTCCAGCATTTCAGTGCCGTCCAGTAGTTCAAGGGCTTTTTCAAGCTGCTCGTCCAGCTTAGCCATCCTTTCAATGATATCTTTGGTCGGCATGTTTACATACTTATACTCATCCTCAAACACAAACGTATCCGTGCCCAAAGAGTTGACAACATCCCTTTGAAACAGCGCCAACTCATAAGTTTGCAGCCGTATGGTGTTTAGTATTTTCCTAGGTAGTTCCTTGTCCAACTCCGTTTCGCTCATTTCGGTTAAGAAGCCTAATGTGGTTTTTCTTGTCTCTTTCCACTCGGCTAAGAGTGCTTTTAATGATTGCGTCATGTGATACCTCCGGTTTTTTGCATTGGGTTTGATTATAAGTGTAACAGGGAAAATGTGGTAACTAAGTCCATTGTTTGACTATCCAAAACCATCGAAAGCATGGACTGCCTATGCTTTCTCCATATAGTCAATGGCATATTTCCTCATTGTCACAAGTTTCTCTATACATTCCAGGGTTTCGGCATTTGGGTTTATAAAACGCATATCTACATTACAAACATTGTCAAACTCTTTCCCAAGAATCATTCTTTGTCTTCCCGGACTACAATTTTGTGTTGCACCGCAACTGCGGCAATGACAAACGCTTGCCCAGATAATCTCTTTCATGCGTTCATTTAGCAGGACATCGTTATGTTCGTCGATATAATCACCTTCAGTAAAAACAGACCATGAACCATGCTCTTTATCCGATGTGTCTATATAAACATAACATGCACATTTGTCTTTGTAATGCACTTCACTATGAATCCCTGTAAAAATCATCTCGTTTGCCTTTAAAAATTCCGCAAATTTCAGAGCATTCTCCCGCGCATCATCCTTGAGAGCATCCTTGATAATATCCTCGATTTTTGGATCGACTTTCCTGATAATTGCATGTTTCCTCATTATCGCTATTTTTTTAGCACAAGTCAAAGTATCGGTGTCGGGGTTTTTTATAGTGAGCCAACTGTGACAGACATCATTAAACTGTTTCCCCAGTACTGTCACGGAATTGCCCGGAGTACAGTTATAGCACTTACTGCAACTTTTAACGTTATTCCAAACCATAACTTTGAATTCTTCATCAGTCATATTCGGCCAATGTTCATTTGTGTAGCCTACCAGGTTGGTGTACCCGTAATTAACATAACTGATATGCCATGATTCGCGACCTAAATTATGATAATGCGCGGCACCGGCTATCCTTATGTAGCAGACATGTTGGTTTTTGTGATGAACAACCCACGAGTTTGTTGAAGCCCATCTGGGTGACATTTTATTAGCTCGCAAAAACATGACGAAATCTTCTGCATTTTTCAATGTATCGCCACACAGGACATCATTGATGACATCTTCTATTTTGGGGCGAGTGTTTTTCTGTTTTGCTGACATTTTTAGACCTCCGCAACTGTTTTATGCCATTATATCACGTATAATGCGACAACTATATGTCATATTATAAAATTTCCCTACAAATGCCTCTTCAACTCCAAAATCTCATCACGCAAAGCCGCCGCCTGCTCAAACTGCAAGTCCAAAGCCGCTTGCTTCATCTGCTTCTCCAGCTTCTTAATCGCGTCCTTAACCTCGTCCTTGCTCATGGATTCGGGGTCTTTTTGGAGCTTCGCGGAGGCGCGTTCCTCAGGAGCTTCTGTTGCAGAGATGATGTCATGAATCTTTTTTACGATACTTTGCGGCTCGATACCGTGCTTTGTGTTGTATTCTTGTTGAATATTGCGCCTTCGGTTGGTCTCGGAGATGGCTCGCTGCATGGAATCGGTCATTTTATCCGCATACATCAGTACGCGCCCACGTACATTCCTTGCGGCGCGACCTATCGTTTGGATTAACGACGTTTCGCCGCGCAAGAAGCCCTCTTTGTCCGCATCCAATATCGCTACCAGCGCGACCTCCGGGATATCAAGCCCCTCGCGCAAAAGATTAATTCCAACAAGCACGTCGAACACATCCATGCGTAAGTCCCTGATTATCTCAAGCCGCTCCAGCGTCATAATATCCGAATGAAGGTATCGTACGCGAATCCCGCTCTCGCGCATGTAGCTGGTCAGGTCTTCTGCCATTTTTTTGGTAAGCGTGGTGACAAGCACCTTGTCGCCGTCGTCGATTGTCTGGTTTATATGTGAAATTAGGCTGTCAATTTGCCCTTTTATAGGCAAAACCGTCACTTCAGGGTCAATCAAGCCGGTCGGACGTATGATTTGCTCGGCAACAAGGCTTGCATTCGCCTTTTCATAGACAGAAGGCGTCGCGGAAACAAAGAGCATCTTGTTAATTTTATTCTCAAACTCATCGAAGCGCAGCGGCCTGTTGTCAAGTGCCGATGGAAGTCTGAAACCGTAATCGACAAGCGTAGTTTTCCGCGATTTATCGCCCTCGAACATGCCCCTGACCTGCGGAATCGTCATATGCGATTCGTCCACGATAATCAAAAAGTCGTCGGGGAAATAGTCGATAAGCGTATGCGGCGTACTGCCCGGTGCACGGCCGGCAAGATGTCTTGAGTAGTTTTCAATGCCGGAACAAAAACCCATTTCTGTCAAAAGCTCAATGTCATAGTTTGTGCGTTGTAAAAGTCTCTGCGCTTCCAAAATCATGTCTTTAGATTTAAGCTCAGCAATTCGCTCGTCAAGCTCGGCCTGGATGCTTTTTATCGCGCGCTCCATCTTTTCGCGGTTAGTAACATAGTGCGACGCCGGGAAAATCACGACATGCGTACGAATCCCCATAATCTCGCCCGTGAGCGCGTTAATCTCTGAGATGCGCTCGATTTCATCGCCGAAAAACTCTATCCGATACGCATTTTCCGTAGAGTTGGATGGAAAAATCTCGACCACATCGCCGCGCACCCTGAATGTGCCGCGGATAAAGTTCATATCGTTTCGATTATATTGAATCTCGACGAGCTTACGGAGTACATCGTCGCGCTCTTTTATCTGTCCGGGGCGAAGTGATACGACCATTTCGTTATAGTCAATCGGGTCACCAAGGCCGTAAATGCACGACACGCTCGCGATTATAACGACGTCTTTGCGCTCGAAAAGCGATGCCGTCGCAGAATGTCGCAATTTGTCTATTTCGTCGTTTACGGACGAGTCTTTCTCAATATATGTGTCTGACGAAGGCACATACGCCTCCGGCTGATAGTAGTCGTAATAGCTCACAAAATACTCGACCGCGTTGTCGGGAAAAAACTCCCGAAACTCGTTGTAGAGCTGACCGGCGAGGGTTTTATTATGCGCGATTACCAAAGTCGGCACGTCAAGTTTTTGTATTATGTTTGCCATGGTGAAGGTCTTGCCTGAGCCTGTTACGCCAAGTAATGTCTCAAATTTGTTACCGTTTTTGAAGCCCGCGTACAGCTTCTCGATGGCGTCTGGTTGGTCGCCTGTTGGGGTGAAGTCTGCTGATAGGTTGAAGGGCATTTTTTAGTTCTCCTTGTGTTTTTACTAGTATAACTCAACAATTTTCTTTAAAATATCTATATTAGCACTCATGCTGCCGGGTACTTCCAAACTATGGTCAGCACCTTCAATTAACTTAAGGTGCATTCTTTCATTCTCGCAATGATTTCTTAAAATTTCCGAATCGAGATGCCTATCACTTGTACCTGCGATAATTATGTCTATATTCTTGCCGGAATTTATGTACTCCAGCGTTTTTTCGATGGGAGTCAAGTATATATGTCTTATATTTCCAATACCAAGCTCATTTTCAAACCCTCCGGCGATAATAGTTCCTATACTTTTTGAAACGAAAACTATATCTTGATATGCTGAAAAATCTATGCCTTTTACCTGCCGGGCAACGAGCTTTTTTATGTTTTCGATCCCTTCGTCAAAAGATGTGGCTGCTTGCAAGCAGTCACCTTAATTGATTTTTATGATTTCGTATCCTTATTAGGTAATATTTAAATTCTGCATAGTAAAGCAAGGGATTATCAGTGTTATAACTGACGCCCGGAAATAGGATGGCCAGGTTTTTATTTAAATTTGTCATTTTTGCCCCCTATCTTTGTCTACTGCAAAGCACATCTATGATACTATCCAGCTCATATGCAGCGTTCCATATTGCTTTAAAATTATCGCTGATTTCCGCTTCGCTTCTATATCCCGCGAGCAGCAAAGCTCTATCCCTCACCGGTGTACTCCTAAAATCACAAATCGGATGGCTCAAATAAGCATCGCCAAAATCGATTAGTCCCGAAAAAGAACCATCATCGTTTACAAAAACATGTTCGATTCCCGGATTTGCATGGATGAGGACGATAATTTCAGCATCCGGCACCTTTTCGAGAATAGGCGCGGCTAATTTCTTGGCCTCTGTGACATCACCCTCCGTAATCCGCCCGGCGTTCAACCGCCATCCTAAGACTCTGTTAAAGCGGAAGTTCAGCCGCTCACGCATGTCGCTCGGGGTGTCAATGTCAGGGAAAAGACCGCTCTCTACAAACGCGGCTTTGTCAATGTTATGGATTTTGTGAAGGGTTTTTCCCAGTTCAAAGTATAATATCTCACGTTGCTTATCGGTTAAATCAAAATAACGCGCTGCCTTACCAGGCATCCTTGTCATAACCGTATATTCGAGCGTTCCTTCTTTGCCATAGCCCAAAACGCGTGGTACGCTGATGGTTTTGTCGTGTTGCTCCAATTGGTTTAGGAAGAAGACCTCTTTTTCAAGGCTGGTGCTGAGGCGCAGCTGCCCTGGCCGCTGGACTTTTAGGATTATGTCGTCGTCAATAGCGTATGTGCGAGCCTCGCCGCCGGTTTCGTCAACGGACATTACCTTTTTCGCGCCCGGTGCAAAAGCTCGTACGAGGCTTAGGACGTGATCGCATTCGAGGATAGGGTCAGGAAAGCCTTCTTGGTAATATACATCTTTAATCATGGTTTATCAAGCCCTTTCTTAGCTCATCCAAAATATTTTCAACCGCAAAAATGCATTCGCAGGCATCCAAAAACCCATCCTCGACCTCGCCAACGCTCAGATAGCCTTCAAGTAAAGCCCCACGATCCGCATGAGGCCAACGGCGAAAATCGAACGCCGGATGGGAAATGTATGCATCACCAAAATCTATCACGCCTGAATATTCGCCATTTTCTACAAAAACATGCTCATCCGATGGGTCGGCATGGCGCATTTTGGGGCGCGTTCGGGTTATTTTCGCGATATGTTTATCGGCTTTGGCTCGGGCTTTATCAATTTGTGAGTGGTCGAGCCGTTTTGCCATTTTGTCGAGCGCGAGATTGAAATAATGCCAAGCTTGCCTCTTGACGGCTTCGTCGCTCGTGTATGTGTCAAAATTCAGCCCACTTTCGTAGAAAGGCGCAAGGTCGATGTGGTGGATTTGATATAATGTTTCGCCGAGCTTATATAGCATTTCCTTGTGCTGGGTCGGCGTGAGGCGGCTAAAGCGCACCGCGTCGCCTGCGATTGTTGTCATGCAATTATATTCGAGTGCGCCACGCTTTTCATAGCCCAAAGACCGCGGAATGTTTGGCACTCCCGCGGCCTCCAGCTGTTTAAGCAAAAAAACTTCGCGCTCGATGTAGCCTTTGCTGGTTTTTCGAGTTGGGCGCAACACTTTTAGCGTTACGCCGCCCTCGATGTGATACGTTCGCGCCGAGCCGCCTTGCTCGTCTATTCGCAGGACTTTAGCGGATCCGGGCGCGAACTGTTGCACTATTTCGAGAACAAAATCGTCCTCATATATTGGGTCGGTTTGCATATAAAATCTCCATGAAATTATTGTATATTTGTAGGCTTAGCATTCTTCTGTTTTTGTGCCGCGACTAAAACAAACCCAACAATCACAACTGCTAACACAAGAAGCCCGCCTGCTGCAAATAACGCGATATTTGACTCGTTGGTTTCGCTTTCGTAGCTTGGCATCACTTCAAAGAGCTGAATATCCACGGTTGAGTAGATTACATTGCTCATGATAGAGTCAACAACCGAATCCAAATCCCTCAAAGTACGGCGCACTTGAGTTAATCGGTGCAACGCCGCGGCTCGCTCTTCGCCTTCGGCGGTTTCAAGCAGCCTGTTTAAGTATTCTTCTTCTTCGCGCAGCTCATATATCCACCAGTTCGTATCATCATACCAATCGGTAAGTTCATACATCTCCTGGTTAAGTGACCATATGTTAAAGTTGTTCTCAATCACAAAAATCAAATCGTCGAGCCGCTCAGTTGGTACGCGAAAGACGAAGTCAGCACTTCGGGTCGCGTTTGGGTTTCGCATGTCATAACCACGCACGTCCGCTCTAATTATATATCCACCTAAGGAACCTACCGTCGCGTTAAGCGCGCTCATGCCCGCCGGGAAATCGGTCGTTTGCAGCTGCATTGTAACGGAGTAAGATAATCGTCTATCCTCCGCCTCGGATGGTGTCAGCGTTGGGAGCATGAAGTAGTTGCTGGCAGGCACAGGCTCGGTCGGTGGGCGGCGCATTGGTTCTTGCAAAACAGCCGACGGCGGTGCCGAAGTTGCCGGTGGTGCGGCTTCCGCTACCGGAGCGACTGGTGCGGCGGGTGGTGGCGCAGGCGCTGTCGGCGCACTTGGAGCAGGTGTTGCCATAGGTGCTGCCGGCGCAGAGCAAGCCGTAAGTGATAATGCAAATGTCAAAATAAGAACTGTAGCTAAAAATTGTTTTTTCATGGGAAAGTCCTCCTTGAATAATCAGTCTTATGTTACAGACGTGTTACAAAAGGAATTTGTTCCCAAATTGACATCAAAATGTCACGAAAATGTAATAAAAGCTTTTTACGTAAGCAAAACAACCTTCTCAACCGCCGAAACTATATCGTTTCCATCAACAATATCCTCAGCCTTTTTGAACAATCTATACATAATCGCGTCCTCTGCGATATAAGGCAGAGCCGTTCTAATTACCTCATAAGCCGCGGCAGTTCCCTTGCCCAGCTTCTTGCCCTCGCTGTTTTTGTCCATATCAATCGCTTGGCATGCGCTAATTAGCTCAATAACCAATACGCGGCTTGCGTTATAATAAATATCTCTCGCTTTACGCGCGGCAATCGTACCCATGCTGACATGGTCTTCCTGATTCGCCGACGACGGAATCGAGTCAACGCTCGCGGGATGTGCCAAAACCTTGTTCTCAGACACCAAAGCCGCCGCCGCGTACTGTGCAATCATAAAGCCCGAATGAAGCCCGCCGTTTTCGGCTAAGAACGCAGGAAGCCCACCGCTTAATTGCGGATTTACCAGCCGTTCAATCCTGCGCTCGGAGATATTTGCAATCTCCGCGATAGCAATTCCCAAGAAATCGAACGCCAAAGCCATTGGCTGGCCGTGGAAATTGCCGCCTGATATCGCTCTATCCAAGTCTGCGAAGATAACAGGGTTGTCCGTCACGGAATTTATTTCAATCTCGACTTTGCGCTTGACATAGTCGATTGCGTCCTTGCTCGCGCCATGCACTTGCGGAATACAACGCAGGCTGTAAGCGTCTTGCACGCGAATTTCGCCTTGGTTTGTCGTGCGTTCACTGCCCTCGAGCAGTTTCAGCATGTTCGCCGCGGCATTTATCTGACCCTCATGTGGGCGCACGTTATGCAGCTCCGGGCGAAACGCGTCCGTGATGCCGTTTAGGGCTTCCATTGTAAGTGCTGCCGATATATCGGATAATTTCAATAGATTAATCGCATCCCAAGTAGCAAGCGCGCCAACCGCGGTCATTGCCTGCGTGCCGTTTATGAGCGCAAGCCCTTCTTTGGAGGTAAGTTCGATAGGCTTTATGCCTGCTTTCGCGAGGGCCTCTGCGCTATCCATTAACACTCCGTCATAATACGCATCGCCCTCGCCCAAAAGAACAAGTGCTATATGCGAAAGGGGCGCAAGGTCGCCGCTTGAGCCAAGCGAGCCCTTTTCAGGCACGGCAGGGATAACATTTTTGTTAATCAGCGCGATAAGTGTTTCGATAGTTTCAAGCTGCACGCCCGAATGGCCTTTCGCAAGCGCATTTGCCCTAAGCAAAATCATTGCGCGAACGATATCCGGCTTGAAATGCTCGCCTATGCCGCAAGCATGGCTGATAATCAGATTACGTTGAAGCTCTTTCGCTTCTTCCTTTGTTACGCTAACGTCGCTGAACTTGCCGAAACCTGTAGTTATTCCATACACAACGCGCTCGTTATTGACCAAATTTTCCACGTAATCGCGTGACGCTCTGATGCCTTCAAGCGCGTGGCCTGAGAGCTTAACCGAATAACCATTTCGTGCCACGTTCACCACATCTTCAAGCGTCAAAGAGTGACCGTCTATAGTGCAAACGTTCATATTAAAAAGCTCCTCTCGGGGAATTATTTTAGTATTTGCCCTTTAGGCTACCCTTAAGGGCTTACCCCTATATTTTGACATATATCATGAAGTATTGCAAGATGTACAAGGAATATATTGAAGTGGGTGCGGAAAATAGCTATACTATAAATATAAAAGACCTAACGGCATGAGGTGACTTTGTGAAAATACTGGTTTTTAGTGATTCCCACGGGAACAGCAGCAGAATGTATGATATAATTAAAAGCATGAAAGACGAAGCTTCGCTCGTGTTGTTTCTGGGCGATTGCATCAAGGATTTCAGCGATTTTGAATATATTTATCCGGACATTCGTTTCATCGCCGTGCGCGGCAACTGCGATTTTGGTGTGGATGTGCCGGACGAGCGCATTGCCCAGGTCTGTGGCAAAAAGATATTCATGAGCCATGGGCACCGTTACCGCGTGAAGTTTGGGCATGGAGTGATTGCCGCAGAGGCGAAGGCGCGCGGCGTTGATATCTGCTTGTTTGGACATAGCCATTCGCCGGTAATTGTGAACGAAAACGGCGTTCAGCTGATGAATCCGGGTAGTATTTCTGAACCCAGGGGCGCGTCTATTTATCCATGTTATGGGATAATCGAGATTTTGGATGAGCAGCAGGTTGAGCTTAGGATTGTTGAGGTTAGGTAGGTGGGGGTTTTGAGTAGGCGATTGTGGAGAGTTATCCTTGGTTTGGTTATTATGGCGCTTACTATAATCATGCCATTTGCGTGGCAGAGCCTGCGCGCAGGTGGCAGCACATCGGGCAGCGTACGGCTTTTTGTTGATGGTTCGCAAATGGATATTGATGGGACGGATATACGAGTTTCATTTTCACAGCGAACAGGCGCAATCACGCCGTGGTATAGTCTAGAGAACGGGCGCTTTTATTTCAACCAAAGCGCATATGGTTTTTACGCGATTACTTTTGAGCTGGACCAAAGCATTTGGGGGAAGCACTCGGCGCGGTTGGATTTTTTAGTGCAGTATTTCAGCACATACGCAAGAGCTGTAACGGAGTTTGATATTCACATATATGTTTGCACGGAGCAAGACTATGTGCGAATGGTCGCGAGAGTTGCAGGAGACAGTAGAACCGGGGATTCGGGGACAGTTCCGCTTGATACTATTTATGGGCGAATGATTAGCGTTTCAGCAATGATACCCGGGCCGTGATAAGTAGCAAGCAAAGAACGCAACCAAAGTCAAGAAACCAAGCCTAAAACTGCGTATAATAACGACGAGAGGTGAGAAAATGCGTGAAAGAAACAACCTTTCGGCGGAAATTATGCGAGTGAAGGAATATATTGCACAAAATTTGCAAAAGCCGATTACTGCAAACGACTTGGCAAGGATTGCCGGTTATTCGCAGTATCATATGGCGCGGATGTTCAAGCTGGAGGTGGGCTTGTCGCCTTTTGGATATATTAGGCGCGAACGGCTAATCGCAGCGGCTCACAAGCTGAGAGACGGAAAACATAGAATCGTTGATGTTGCGCTGGACTATGTTTTTGACAGCCACGAAGGGTTTACGCGAGCATTCTCCAAAGGGTTTGGCATATCGCCAAAAAAATATGCCAATCATCTATCACCGCCGGAAGGCTGGTTGATACCACGCTATTATCTCAACCGCTCCAAATCTAATGCGGGGGTAGTAAATATGGAAAAGACAATGGTAATTTTTACGCAAATTATTGAACGTCCGGCGCGAAAGCTTATACTTAGGCGCGCAGAAAAAGCGGATGAGTATTTTTCTTATTGCGAAGAAGTAGGCAGCGGTGATAAAAACAATTCCATGCCGTGGGATATTCTCTGTGAGATAAAAGAAGCGCTCTATGAGCCGGTTGGGCTATGGTTGCCGGAAAATATGCGGCCTGAGGGCACAGGTATTTATGCGCATGGGGTCGAGGTAGCGGCTGATTATGTGAGCGTTTTGCCGGAGGGCTTTGATGTGATAGAACTTGAGCCTTGCAAGCTGCTTGTGTTTCAAGGCGAGCCATATAATGACGAATTTTTTCAGGACGCGGTTGGAAGTTGTATGGAGAAAATTAAGGAGTTTAACCCGGAAGTATATGGATATAACTATTCGCCACAAATTGCGCCCAGGATGCAGCTTGCGCCTATGGGTTGGCGCGGATACATTGAGATGCTGCCGGTTGTGCAGATAGGTAAATAAAAAGCTGAAAAGCCCGCGGAACGTGATGAGTCATGTCCCACGGGCTTTGATTTAGTTTAATGAAGCTTCAAAAACAAGTGATTTATTAGCACCCGGAGTGCCGTTCCCAGATTTTGAGGCCTAGCAAGTGCTAGGTGGGTTTCCGCATAAACTCTTCCGCCTTCCACTGCCCCGGGCTCTGCCCAAAGGGAATTATCTTGAGGCCTGGCGTAGGAGTCCGGATATGAGAATCCCTTATCAAAAACTGTAGGTTCAAAATATGGGTTGTCGAACACCCCAGGATAAGTTTCATTATACTTGAGAAATTTCATGTTTGCAAGGGGGTTGCTTGTACTTTTTAAGCGGCAAAATCATCCAACTTTTTCCTTTATGCGGCTGATTATGTTGATTATAACGCCAACTAACACAAAAATATCGGCCAAATTGAAAATCAAGGGTGGCTTTTTGGCTTCAAAGTAGAGGTAATCAGTGACGCCTTTCTCCGTAGTTCGGTCGAATATATTGGATGCGCCCGCGCCCAGCATGAACGCCAAACCTACGCGCTCTCCGCCTTTCGCGCGAATATAGTCGCGGATGACGCCGGCCATGGCAAACCCCGAAATCACCATAAGCAGCTTTTTCCTACCCGATAACGCGCCGAACGCCATGCCATGGTTTTTTGCATTGGTTAAGTGAAGCTTGCCTAATAGCCGGCGGCTTTCGCCTTCTTTTACGTGTTTGTTTGCCAGATGTTTGGCGGCTTGGTCTATTATGAAAGTTGATGCGATTATTAGCTTCATGGTAAACGCCCCCTTTTTGGATATGGATAGATTTATTTTGGCAGAAACTTTACCTTTTGGCGCGACTTTTTGGAAAAGAAAATCACTTCTCCAAAAAGGTCTTTCAGCCGCTGGGCAACGCCACTTTTGCCTGCGGCCGCTGGCCGCATTGAAATTGTGCATAAAAACGTTGCGCAATTTCAAAACGTGCGGCCGGCTTTCTTGCCGCTGCCCACTGAACCCGTCTGTAGAAACGCTAAAGCGTTTCCACTTATGTTCATTTTATCATTTACACATCCCGGCCGCAAGTGGTATAATGGGAAAAAACGCCCGAGGAGGACTTAAAATGGCTCTTGTTACGACTACGAAAATGTTTGAAAAAGCGTTTGATGGGAAGTATGCAATTGGTGCTTTTAACATCAATAATATGGAGATTATTCAAGCGATTACGCGTGCGGCGGCGGCGAAGGAGTCGGCGGTTATGCTTCAGGTGTCTAAAGGCGCGCTAAAGTTTGCAGGGCCTGGTTACTTGAAGCGCATGGTTGATGCGGCTGTTGATGAAACCGGCATTGATATCGCTTTGCATCTTGACCATGGGCCTGATTTTGAGAGCATCAAAGAGTGTGTGGATTATGGTTTTACGTCAGTCATGTTTGATGGCTCGCATTATGAGTATGAGGAAAATGTTAAAAAGACTAAAGAGTGCGTGGAATATGCGCATTCAAAGGGCGTTGTGATTGAGGCGGAGCTTGGAAAGCTCGCGGGCATCGAGGATGATGTTAATGTGGATTTGAAGGACGCTACATACACCGACCCTGAGCAAGCGGCGGATTTTGTGGCGCGTACAGGCGTAGATTCTTTGGCGATAGCTATCGGAACGAGCCACGGCGCATATAAATTCAAGGGTGAGGCAAAACTGGACTTTGGCAGGCTTGCGAAAATCACTGAAAACCTTGAAAAATACGGATTTGAGAAGTATCCAATAGTTCTTCATGGCGCATCTGCGGTTGACCCTGAGGTTGTTGAGCTTTGCAATAAGTATGGTGCTGCGATAAAAGGTGCTAAAGGCATGCCTGCACAGATGCTTCGTGAGGCGGCGTCAATGGCGGTTTGTAAGATAAACATGGATACGGATTTAAGGCTCGGTATGACAGGAGCGATAAGAAAGTCTTTGGCCGAGAAGCCGGACGCGTTTGACCCAAGAGGGTATTTGGGTGATGCAAGAGCGCTTTTGCAGGCGATCGTTGAGGATAAAATTGACAATGTGCTTGGCTCTGCCGGGTCGATGAAATAGGGGATATTTAAGAGTATTTGGCGGAGCTCCCGATAAGGGGTTTCGCCTTTTTTATGCGGATGTGGCGAATGAGTTCGCCCCTTGATTTGTCTTTTCAAAAATGTTATTATACAGGTGACATATTTTGTCTTTGCAAAAGGCGAAATGGAGATTTATAATTGCATAGAAGACATATGACAACAAACAGGAGTGATTCTCATTGACTACATACAAATTGGGCATTGACATTGGCTCAACCACTATCAAAAACGTCATATTAAACGACGCGGATGAGATGATTTTTAGCAGATACAAGCGTCATTACTCCGACATACAAGGCTCGCTGCTCGGCATGATTGAGGATGCGAAAAAAGAACTTGGAGAGATAGCGTTTAGGGCAATGATAACGGGCAGCGGTGGCTTGTCGCTGGCTGGCTGGGTAGGTGCCGGTTTCATCCAAGAAGTAGTTGCCGTGTCGAACTCTCTTTTAGCAGTCGCACCGCACGCTGACGTCGCCATTGAGATCGGCGGCGAGGACGCTAAAATTATATACTTCCAAGGTGGGCTTGAACAGCGAATGAACGGCATTTGCGCGGGCGGAACAGGCTCTTTTGTTGACCAAATGGCGACTTTATTGCAAACGGATGCGGCAGGGCTTAATGAGTTTGCGAAAAATCATAAAATAATTTATCCGATAGCGGCGCGCTGCGGCGTTTTTGCCAAGAGCGACATTCAGCCGCTGATAAATGAGGGTGCGGCTAAAGAGGACTTGGCGGCGTCTATTTTCCAATCAATTGTTAGCCAAACAATTTCAGGGCTCGCGTGCGGCAAACCAATTCGTGGCAATGTGGCGTTTTTGGGCGGGCCTTTGCATTTTCTTGACCAGCTCCGTGCTAGATTTATAGACGTTTTAGGGCTTACGGGCGAGGCGATTATCGCGCCCGAAAACTCGCATCTGTTCGCGGCAATGGGCGCTGCAATGAGTGCGGAAAATGAGGATGTCATGGACTTTTCAAAGCTGATAGACAACCTTAGCGGCGAGAAGATAATTGATATGGAAATAGCGCGGCTCGAGCCGCTTTTTGAAGACGAAGCGAGTTATAAAAGCTTCAAAACTCGCCACGAACAGGCGACGCTTGCAAAAAAAGACTTGGCAAGCTACGAAGGCGACGCTTTCCTAGGCATTGACGCAGGCTCAACCACGACGAAAATCGCGCTGATAAGCGAGGCCGGCGAGCTTTTATACTCGTATTACAAGAGCAACGAAGGAAATACGGTGGGCGTACTCAAAAGGGCCCTGACGGAGCTTCTTTCGATCATTCCGTCCGGCGTGAACATCAAAAACGCCTGCGCAACGGGTTACGGTGAGGCGATATCGAAGGCCGCATTTAACGTTGACATTGGCGAGGTTGAAACGGTCGCACACTATAAAGCCGCCGCGTTTTTCGAGCCGGATGTTGACTTTATACTAGACATCGGCGGGCAGGATATGAAATGCATGCGCGTCAAAGACGGCGTGATTGATGATGTTGTGCTGAACGAAGCTTGCTCTGCGGGCTGCGGTTCGTTTATCGAGACTTTTGCGAGGTCTTTGGATTCGGATGTGGTAGATTTTGCGAAAATCGCGCTCTTTGCCGAAAACCCGATTGATCTTGGTTCACGCTGCACGGTTTTCATGAACTCAAGAGTGAAACAAGCCCAAAAAGAGGGCGCGCATGTTGCTGATATTTCGTCGGGACTTGCGTATTCGGTCATCAAAAACGCGCTGCAAAAGGTTATAAAAATTACTGACCCGGCGCAGCTTGGCAAAAAGTTAGTCGTGCAAGGCGGGACATTCTATAACGAGGCAGTTCTTCGTTGTTTTGAGATAATCAGCGCAAGAGAAGCCACGCGGCCTGATATCGCGGGGATTATGGGCGCGTTTGGCGCGGCGGTAATTGCCAGGGAGAGAGCTGAGGAAAATCGCAGTTCAACCCTCATCAGCCTTGCGGATATCGCGAATCTTAACACGGATTCCACAAGTGTACGTTGCAAGCTTTGCGAAAATAATTGCTTGCTTACGATAAATAAATTTTCGAACGCGAATGGAAGTCAGAGAACATTCATCTCAGGAAACCGCTGTGAGCGCGGCGCAGGTAACCCCGATGCGCTTTTAGGCATCCCAAATCTTTACGAGTATAGATATAAGCGGATTTTCGACTACATGCCGCTGGACGAAAACGACGCGACAAGCGGCACGGTTGGCATTCCACGCGTGCTGAATATATATGAGAATTATCCGTTTTGGCATACGTTTTTCACGGCTTTGAAATACAAAGTCGTGCTTAGTGAACCGTCCAATCGCGGCACGTATGAAAAGGGCATAGAATCCATGCCTTCCGAGTCCGTGTGCTATCCGGCGAAACTGGTTCATGGGCATATCATGGACTTAATCGAGAAGGGCTGCAAATACATTTTCTACCCATCCGTTGTGTTTGAGCAAAAGGAACTCGCGGAGGCGCAGAATCATTATAATTGCCCGATTGTGACCTCGTATCCGGAAAATATCAAGAACAATGTCGAGGAAATCAAGGCTTTGGGCATAGATTTCGCCAATCCGTTTCTGAACCTAAACGATAGAAAGTCCGTCATGGACGTGCTTTTGCGTGAGTTTAGCGGCTTGGATAAAAATGCAGTCGCGTCCGCGCTGGAGTCAGCTTGGCGCGAACAGGAGAAGTTTTACGACGACCTACGCAAAGAAGGCGAGCGAACATTAGAGATAATTGCTGAAAAAGGTATGCGTGCTGTTGTCCTCGCCGGCCGCCCATATCATATAGACCCTGAGATAAACCACGGAATGGCTGAGCTTATTACGGGTTACGGCGTCGCGGTCTTGACGGAGGATGCTATTGCACATTTGGGTAAAATCGAGCGACCGCTTAACGTGGTTGACCAATGGACATATCACTCAAGGCTTTACGGTGCGGCGTTTTTCGCGCGGAATCAGCCTAAAATCGAGCTGGTTCAGCTCAACTCGTTCGGCTGCGGGCTTGACGCGGTGACGACGGACGAGGTGCATCAAATCATGGCAGCAACCGGTAAGATTTACACATGCATCAAAATTGACGAGGTGTCAAACTTAGGCTCGGCGCGGATTCGTATCCGTTCTTTGCTTGCCGCAATCGACGAGCGTGAGCGAAACGGGACTGCCGCATTAAAACAAGCCCCACCAAAGACCCCACGCAAAATTTTCACTAAAGAAATGCGTAAAAACCATACAATCATCTGCCCGCAAATGTCGCCGATTCATTTTGAGATTTTGGAGGCGGCGTTTAGGAGCTGTGGTTATAATTTGCTGGTCACGCCTGCGATTGACAAAGAGGCTATAGATATTGGGCTGAGATATGTCAATAACGACGCGTGCTATCCGGCTTTGATAGTCGTTGGGCAGCTCTTAAAAGTGCTGCAAAGCGACGATTATGATTTGGACAAAGTTTCGGTACTGATGAGCCAAACAGGCGGCGGTTGCCGCGCGACAAATTACATAGCGTTTATACGACGCGCATTGAAAATAGCGGGCTATGAGCATATCCCTGTGCTTGCGATAAGCATGGGCGGCATCGAGAAAAATCCGGGCTTCAAAATCACGCCGATACTTCTTAACAAAGCTCTTATGGGCATGGTTTACGGCGATATGCTGATGAGGATGCTTTATAAAGTTCGCCCTTATGAGGCCACTCCGGGCTCAGCTAATGCCTTGTATGATAAATGGATTGGATTATGCAGAGCCGCCGTTACAAAGGGCTCGTTCAGCGAGTATAAGCAAAATGTTTATCAAATGGTTTATGAGTTCGACACGCTTCCGCTTT
>Ga0131853_10010218_pt1 | contig 17172 bp, 7 predicted proteins | sample TergutLab28metaG_FD_92764 | JGI IMG/M metagenome (GOLD analysis project Ga0131853, IMG submission 92764) | Labiotermes labralis P1 segment gut microbial communities from Petit-Saut dam, French Guiana - Lab288 P1 (version 2) (version 2) | ecosystem: Host-associated > Arthropoda: Insects >... | reverse complement strand
ATGTGGCACTTGGCGCAACAAGGGACTATGTTAATTCGTGACGTTCGAAATTGAAGTCCAAAAATCCCCAAAGTTTACTGATATTTATGCATGAATTACTAATCGCAATTTATACATCTTCAGTAACAAGAGAAGAATGGGAGTGTAATGGCACTGCAGATCGGCTCCTTACTGATTTAAATTAAGAATATGTGCTTGAATTTGGATTTGTTATGAACATGAAACTAGATACACAAATTAAGTGATGTTTGAACAAAGCCTACAAATAAAGCCCATATACGTAAATACACGACACTGAATTTCCTATTCAAAAGAAAACCAGCGGTTTTTACTGTCTTATATTTTTTAATTTGACTTTTAGTCATCAGAAACCTCAAAGAAAATCAGGAACTACTGGAATTTAAATGGAAGCATCAACTTGTGACGTGCAGGGACGACATTAGTTTACTGGACGAAAACATAAATACCATTAAAAATGTAGAATTATATTGAATGCTGTCAAGGATACGAGATTTTCCGCACCAGTCCAGACCAACCCTGGGGCGCACTCAGCCTTCTGTACAACGGGAAGCGGGACGTTTTCCCGGGGGTAAAGCAGACGGAGCGTGGCGTTGACCAGGTCCGCCGAGAACTGGTTCGGGGTCCGATGACAAATTTTGCTTTCAGGCTCTCAAGCAAGGGTGGACCAAATAAAAATCTTTACACTAATTCGGACAGACTCTCAGTTGCAGAGTTACTTTGGCTTAGGCTGAAAGGGTTAATTGGTACAAGCGGCAAATAATGTTACTATCGATAAAGACAAAAACATACGGTACATAGCCGAGCCCCGGTAATTTTTACCGGCTTCCCCCCACCCTCTGGTCGGCACTGGTCTTGACCACTCATCCCTATCTAGCACCGAAGCTGAAGAAAGAGTAAAGTTATAACTCTATTCCTCTTCTGGACTTTCATGGCCTGTTCTAAGGTGACCTTAGCTGTGTACCTCATTCTAAGGAGGCTGGTCTGGATGCCAATTCAGGAAAAGAACCAATGTCACGTAGACCTGCATATCTCCTATCCAGATTGCAGGAAAACATTTTTAAAAAGACAGCAAATAAAGGCTTGGGTAATGTATGGAACTGAAATATTGTCAAAGGATAAGGCAAATCAAAATTTCGTTGATAAATGATTTTAGAGGATATAAAACATGGGAAGAATCCTCTACACGCAGTCCACAGTCTTTTGTGTTTCCGTCTCCTGATACAAAAGATGAAGTTTAAAACATATTTAAAACAAATTTATACCTTTGAAATCAATACGAAATATGCTTATCACTAAAGGAGTCTGGTGTTGTAGAATTAGACCCCGGGTACAGATTTGGACTACCTGGAGGATGGAGGCAGCAAGTTTCTCAGAACCCACTGCATTATATCGCAGAAGGCTTGACGTTATCAGCACGGCAGCGAAAACCTCAAATCTCGCATGTCTCTTGTCTAAGGAAAGGAGCTAGATTGAAAGGCCTTACATGGTGAAGTCCCTGAAGGCTTACGGAAGGGGTGGAGTAATAGCTCCACTCTTTCTCCTGGCATTAGATGGGTGCGAGTGGTCAAATCCATGCCCCAACCACTTTACCCCTGGGCAGAGGCTCCAATAATAATTATGTAGGAGATTTTGTGGGCCCCGGAGACGGTCTAGATGTTTTGGAAACGAAGAACACTTCTTTTCCCTGCGGCAGACGAACCAACATTCCTTGGTCTTCCAGCCCGCATTCTAATCCCGGCTCCACTTGCATGGTACTGACAAAAACATTTTTGGACCCGTTAGTACAGACGTAACAAAGAGATAAGGAAATCCTCTTGTGAAGCTCCTCATAATTTTACTGTTCACGATATTGTCGGAAAGATAAAACCAACGAGGACGAGCTGCGAAGGCATTTAGCATACGTAGGTGAGATGAGAAATGAATGCAGAGCTGAGATTGCAATAAAACGTCGAAATGGTTTGCAATTAAAGACGATGCACGAACAGCCACAAAGACATGTTCTTCGACTCCATGTCCATGGCTGATGGCGCAGGGTGGTATGTGCACCTTCCGTAAGAAACTGACACGACAAACGAGCACCATCATATACTCGTATATGTGAGAATCTCACGGCGGTGATGATAAAGATTACAATCTTCTGAGATGTGAAGCCGTGTAGTGTGCTCAAACTTACCAACATTTCTCAACATACCTCCATTTTAATGTAGAGCATTATTTCGTATATCTATTTCCTCCGGTTATAGAATATAAGCCTAAGCAATTGTATAATACGCAACGATCATCCAGTTTCTGGACCAGGTCTGCCACATAAGCATAGTCCTTGGCTGGTAGGCGTACTTGATTAAAACCTGGGTCTGCTGAATGATAAAGTATATTAGGATCCATCGCTTACTGCACCAAACCCTGATAACATCCCCCCCCCGCACAAACATATCTGTGAGTGTACCACTGTATCTTTCTTCTATAGCCCTTGTAAGTGACAATCCTAAATGACGTGACTTTGCAGTTCTCCGTCTGCTGAATACAAACGCGTCCTTTCTCTATTCATTGTCTTCGAATAAACCGAACAACAAGCACAACTGCCTCTTCTGTAGTTCGATAACTCTTTACTTGCAAGACTTCAGGTTCTCACAGCTTCTTTAATGAAAATTCCTATCTCATGTTTCAAGAAGCCGGGACGATTAGTGAAGTGTTTCCGACATTTCGGAAATTCTGCTGCCTCCATATTTCGGATCTACGAATACCAAGATGACCAACGAGGGCAGCAGGCTACCTTGGTAACTGTTTACCAATCGACACGGAATATATTCCAGAGAGATTTGAAACTTCAGGTCCTCTTTGAATGACACTGTAATCTGTGTTGACAATAGGCCTAATGCTCCAAGTTCAGAGATGTTGGTGGTACCTAAAATCTAAGATTAATTTCATTATTGAACTAACATCTAAACTAAACAAGGCATGTTATGCTATCAGGGCAACTAAGCCATTTATGTCCTTGGATGCAATGAAAATGATTTATTATTCTTATGTACAATCAGTCACGTCTTACGGCATTATCTTCTGGGGCAATTCTCACCTTAGTGGCAGCATTTTTAAAGTTCAAAAAGGAATAATAATTATTATTACAAATGCTAGTAAGAAGGACACATGTCGCCAATTATATAAGCAACTTCAAATATTACCACTTCCATCTCTCTATATTTTTTCATTACTTGTTTTTGCCACTAAAATTAGAAGCTTGTTTCTCTCCAATTCTGAAATTCATGATAGAGAACGCTCGTTATGACCATAATTTACACTTGCCTTCCACAAATTTAACATTGGTGCAGAAAGGAGTCTCGTATTCTGGAAGTACTATTTATAACCACTTACCATTAAATATTAAAATGTTATCTAAAGATGCTAAGCAATTTGCATCCACCCTAAGGAGTTATCTTATAGAACATACATTCTACAGTCTTGGATGAATATTATCAATTAACATTCTAATGTACATGGCTCTTACTTAATATATTTTATTTATCTTATGTATCAATACAAACTTGTTAGTTATATTACGACAAATGATTTGCAAAAATTTATGTATATTATGTAACTGATTCCATATCTGTTAAGATCCACGGAAGGTGAATAAAAATGAATGAATGATTTGAGAGGCCAGCTTTCATTTCAATATAATTATCCATATTTCACTGTGCTTAATTTATAGATAGAATTGCAGCTTTTGTTAGTGCTTTAATTTACATGCAGGGTTTACCATAAAATGAATACATATACCTAGAATGACATTAACACTTGTGTGTGGAACACAATATCGACCATAATGTACGGAACCGCAGTCAAGTGGGGTGAATGACTTACCTTACCACAACGTTCACTCTCCTCCTATTGGCCTTGTTTTAGTTTCCCTACGCGACTACGTATGAGGGGAAATTAAAAACAGTATCACTGTCGCAAAGTTGCCTGTTGTTTTGTACGGGTGTGAAACTTGTTCTCTCACACTAAACGAAAACACACTGATCGGGTGACTTCGAGGATGAAGTGCTGAGGGCGACATTTGTACCAAAAAGGAAGTAACAGGAGGCTGGGGAAAATAGCACACCGAGCTTCGCAATGAATGTATGCCCGTCCGTCCGCATGGAACATCTCGGCTCCTACTGGATTTTCATGAAATTTGATATTTGAGCTTTTTTTTAAAGTCTGTCGAGAAAATTCAAGATACATCAATATCTGACAAGAATAACCGGCACTTTAAATGAAGACGTTTATAACAATATCTGGAAGAATTTTTCTCAAAATGAGAAAAGTTCCATACAAAATTTTTAGAGGAGATTAAAACACACATTTCATGGTCAATAACAACCCCCCCCCCCCCCCCCCCCAACCCCCCCCCATAAAACAAAAATTTTCATGGTAAAAAAAACCCCCCCCCCCCCGAAAACTGTGCCATTTACGAGATAATGTGGATACATGACAATAAGGCGCATACGCATTACGTGTTGGGTAACTAACAAACACAATCAAAATATTGCTTTTCCGCAGCAACCATGGTTACGCGAATGCGCCTCTATGTTATGTCATACGTACACTACTTGCCTCGTTTTCTTATACGGCTCAATAGTCGAAATCGGACCTAGATCACCTCGTTCATGTTTCTAGACCACACACACACACACTCAAACGACTGCTCTAAACGAGTGATTAGTTCGTCGCCGAGGCCGCTACCTACACAACACACCGCAAACTGACGAGACGAACATCCATGACATCAGTGAGATTCGAACCTTCCAGCCCAACAATCAGGCTGTTGCAGAACTACGCCTTAGACCGCGCAGCCACCGGGATCGGCAAGGTATATATAATTAGAGCGATAAAACAAAGAGGATGAGGTCGATGGGGCAAGTGGCACTCATGGAGGGAAAGGAGAATTGTATGTAGGGGTTTGGTTGGAAACCTTGAGAGAGACCGCTTGTAAGACCTAGGCGTAGATGGGAAATATTAAAAAGAATCTTCGAGAAATTGGATGGGATGGCGTGGACTGGATTGATCTGGTGAGATCTTGTGAACACAGAAATGAACCGTCAAGTTTTACAACATTCGGGAAATTTTCTCAAATAGACGAGAAACTCTTTGACTTCGCAAGACGCAATGTGTAATGTAGTTTTTATTTCTCACATTATGCACACATGGCTTGTTAAGTTCTAACACGTCAAGCCATGCAATATAAATGGATATATCTTGAATCGTAGTGCTTTTGTGTGTGTGTGTGGAGTACACACACTAATTCATTGCTGGCCATGTGTTTACGCTGTTCTGATTATCCAATGTTTCGACAGTTTTAAAATTTCCTTTCCTCTCAGCGATACCGCGGACTTGCAATGACACCGCGATAAACTATGCATGCCCCGTTACACGACCCGCTCCCCAAACTAACTCAATGGATCACGGTCCTTGATAAATTATTTACCCAAGAAATTCCCCGAAATTTATGAAACCCAAAGGTTCAGTGCCGTGTTCAGAGTAGCCTGACACTGGTCCTTAACCAGAGCGACAGCAGTCCATGTTCCTCAACAGATTCCTTGAAAATCCATTTTAATATTATCTTTTTCCACCTACGTCTAGTCTCCCAAGTCATTTCCCCGCGAGCATCCTGCACACAGCTGCATGATTAAATAACTTTAGAATAAATAAATAAATATATATGTGAAAAGAGGAGAAAATTTTACGCATTCAGAAACTTAAGAATTATTAATTACATGACTAGTTACACGCCAATTACAATTTACATTATTTACGTAACTTACAAGCTAGAAACCGGCTTTGCCCGACCTCCTGTCCGTTCAGATCATCCGCTATAATTTAAAAAATAGTCACTGATATTTCGTTCAACGGCCAGGAAATTCGCGATTTTTATTCCACTATATCTCTTCACATACCTCCGTCCAGCGTCGAGGTTAATGACTGCAGCTATACTTCTACTCCCCCTACATGCCTTCATAACGTGGACACAGCCTACTTCACCTTTACTTACTACGTCCTAAACGACTTCGAAGCCCACTCCGGCGCCGTTTCCCAGTGCGTTTCTGTTCTTGTACAGTCTAATGTTCACTTCTAGAATTTTGGCGCTATCCCTCCATGCCTTCTCTAGTCCCTATAGTTTCCTAGCATGTTGAGGACACAAACAGCAATAACAGTTGCACCGCTACTTTAACACAAGAATATCATCCCAAGAATGTATTCAATCGGAGAAGGGGGGGGGGGGAAGCGAGACCGCGAATATCAAGTACAGTACACGGTACATTCAACTGTACTGCGCGTAGGACGAACTATTAACGCATACTGAGATCAGTGATTCTCAAAACCAGGACCGTGAACTCCCAAAATGATGAAGGGAACCTCGAGGCTTGATAAGGGGTTAGCAGTTACTGGTACTATTTAGGTTTCAAGGTCAGTGTGATTTATGATTTTGTGGCGCAGACAAAAATGTGTGAAGGCCGATGAATCGGTTATCTGCGTTCGGTAAGAATAATGGTGGTGGTGGGGGAGGGGGGGGTCTCTTTGTGTCTGCGTGAAGACAGCTGCCGGAATGCGACTAACGAACAATCGTACGACTTGCCATAGCGCCATTTCTGGGATATATGGCGGCAGCCTGTTGGGCCCATCTCCGAGGGTCAAGCAATCCAGGAGGAATACTACTTGATCCCTGAAGATGGGACCGGTATATTGTCCCGAAACTTCGACAACTATCTACCAACCTACGCTGCGTAACTTCCCAGAAGAACGACGACCTCAACTACACCGTAGCGGAAGCTAAGTATCTGTTCCATGATGACAGTGATAGTCTACTGAGAACAATACGCGGCAGACATTAGGGCCACGATACCGAAGGTGGCGTAGGTGCGTCTTCACGGTGTGATGCTGCAACTCGTATGGGGATATGTTACTGCTACTTGAGCTGCAGAACTGCAGACAGGCAGATTACGGGGTCTCTGATACACCATTTGACATGAGAGAGGAATCACACAAAAGTGATACAGTTTGCCTTAGAACAGATCAGGGTGCAGTAAGGATGGAAACAAAACCATCCACTTCTGCTGCAAGATCTAATAAATAACATTTACAAAACAAGCTGTATTTAAATAAATACACTTAACTGGAACACAACACAGGTTTTATTGTAATTTTTAATTACAATACAACCTGTGTTGTGTTCGACGTAATACGTGTGTTTATTTATTAATTACAACGGGTTGCTTTCATAAAGAATCTGCATTTAATATAGGGCCAGAGGTGAAGCTCCCATCACAAAAACGTGACAGATGGAGCAAATGAAAACGAGCTGTTATCACGCAGCAGATTTGGAGGGGGATGGACTGCAAACCCCGTAAACGTATTAAGTGTACACACTGGGTCTTGGCTAGGGGGAAAAGGAATACATTCTCTCCAGCCACTGACTAATGATTGGAACAACCAGCCTATAATGAATTGCGTCAATACTGCGGGTAGCGTAAAATATTCATCAACACACGATGATGTCCAAACAAGGTGCCTAACTGCTTTAACCATTCCACAGCTTGCGACTGCAAACATATTCATACTTAAAAACTGCTCTGTGTAGCACCTCATTTCTTTTGGGATGATGCAGGAACAAGACATCACTAACATGGGCAGAACTGTACTGGTCTTTGAGGAAGGAAAAGAGAAAGGGTATTAGTCAATGCAAAAGATTCCAGCGGTGGAGGGTTCTTACAATACTGTACTACTACATGGTGATGTACACCTTCTCCATACTATAGAAGAGACAGCAACCAGGTGTTGATGGATGACAAAATTGTTAAGGCTTTTCTGCTCCATATTCACCAGGTGATCAGTAGCATATATGTAGCATCAAAATCCACAAAGACCTTTAGAAGTGAAGTTCCTACTCTTCAGGACCCAGGTGAGTTGCTGGTGTACCATACACTCCATTACCGTAACTGCTAAGACTAAGTGGTCTGTACACACCTGTTTCATGATGAGAATAGCTGTTTTTCTTTCCCAAGCACACAGGACTGAGCTCTGTCCACATGTAATACATGGACTGTACAGTATAACTCCTTTCATGTGGGTGGATGGTAAGAGACCATTTTGTTGGAAGTCAAGCAAAAAACATGGGATAACATTGTGAAGAGAAGAAAGACTTATGCTAGTGAGGCAGTTCACAAAATACACAGACCCTTAACAACTAATAAAAAGAGGAGGAGAAGAAGTGAAGTGCTAAACATAAATATGGCAAATTTATAACAACAAATCCGTATGGTAACTACATGGATGATTTGTATGCACTCAGCATGCCAAGAGGGAAACACATGAATGAATACAAAAAAGATAATCCACAACATGGAAGAGGCAACATGCAGACAAGGAAAGCTTGAGAGCCTCTTTCACATCTCTCTGACAAAATGAGGGCAGACCTCAGTAGGTTGAATGTACTACTGTGAAACAACTATCCATTTTTTTTAAAGTAACACCAGTAAGATGAGTTAAGGGAAAGCATTAAACATCTGAAATAAAAGAAAACAACAAAAAATGAAATATATCTTCCACTTAGGCCTACAATAATAATAAAGAAAAATTCACTTTAACACCTGTTCCAAATGACTTTTAGGTGTTTTTTAAAAATTCAAAATTATGAGTGCCTGATGTGAAGACCCTTGTTTCAGAGGCAGAATGCTTGCGGGAAAGCCTAGAGGTAGAAGGGAAGATGTTGTTGGCAGAAATGGCATACATTTGCTTGAGATATGGAACTGGATGGTGGCAACAAAGAACAGAGAAGGTTGGAGACAGGAGATAGAAGCCATGGCCCCAAAATGGGCTACAGTGCAATAAAAGAAGTTGTGGAGGCCATGTACATTGATGAAATAGCATGTTTGACTAAACCATACGTGATTTTCATGAACTTCAGAATAGGAACTCTTAAAAAAATAAAAAGTATGAGTTTCTTAAAATCGGCACAAAGATATACTTCACTGAAGGGCACGGTTGAAATTTTGCTTGTGTTTCCTACGTTTTCATCTGCTTTAGATAAAACTCAGTACAGGGATGTCCAGAACAATTTATTGAGTGATATTCTGTATTTTTTTCATTTATTTGCATATACCTTGTATCGGTGTTTGTTTCCTTGATCACTTCCTAACAATTCATACCTAGAAGTAAAAGTCAGTGACCAACAGTGAAAGTGTTTTGCTAGCTGTGTCAGGAATCTAGTGGAAATTAATGAAGAGAAAGCCATACGTTACTTTGAGGCAACAATGAATTTGGCTTTATACATTTATTCTCTCCTTAGGTGAAATCTGGCATAAGGGGTCAGAATACAATGCCATTCAGCATGTGCACATTTCGCAAAATTCAGTGCTGGGAAGATCACACTTCTCTTACAGACATGAATGTAATCACATGTATGCACACAATGACATTCTTCTAAGCTCTTACCTTCACCTTCACCACTCCACACTCATTCCACATTTGGCCAAGGCATGGTGACATTTCATAAGCAGAGTTGCAGCGTGGCTGTAATGGTACAAGCACCTTCCTGCTACCGGGTTCCAAAAATCATCTCATTACTTTTGAAACTTTTTCTTAAAAAAACGAGCATTCCAGACACACCATGTATCAGAACCAAAAATCCAAATTATTGACAAAATAAAACGATACTTCCAGGAATGATGCATCTGATGTAATTATGCACTGTTTATATGAACTGTTTTTATTGGACCAGATACAAGGGATGATATTTGCAGGAAAACAGCACATACCAAAGTGATGTACAGAGGTTTCACCATATTTGCATTATCAATGGTGAGAGTTTTCAATTCCATAAACAAGCCTTTACTTCTTCCATATAAGATTACTCTCATAAGCAAATTCGGTATTAAAAGAATGCCTATAAATGTTTTCAATATGTTTACACAAGACTAAGTTTTTCATTGCTCTCTCTCTCTCTCTCTCTTTCCCTAAATTAACACACAGATGATATAAGTTTCTTGAGAAATGATTTTAAGAAAAAAAAAGTCAACATACATTTCTTTAAAAAAATTGTAACCATCAGTATCAGATGATCAGTGTCCACTTCAGTGTCATAAACACACTAATCATGTCTTTCAGGCATTGACAGGTAGTTTCATGTAACAGAAAAAGTGCTTGCACTAATGCATATAATCTTAAAATTAGTACATAAGTTGCGTTCTTAGAATGATGCTTATACAACTGAAATCACAAGAGTAATAATTACATAAAACTTCAGATCTCTATGGTCCTAGATTCAAAGCATACTAAACAGTCATTGCATTCTGCCAATAACATGAGATAGTAACAAATATAACACATGGCACTTACCCAAACATTCTGAACATTTTCATTAGAAGCTTTAACGCACACGTGCAACACAAGTGACTTATAGTGGTTTCAACCATTTTACGAAAGTCAAAATGCAGCACGGAGAAACAATGTTTCATGAGATCTAACACCAACTTAAATCCACATAAATTAGCAAAGCCAAACAGAACAGCTGCTGGATACCAAGAGATTCTGCTACTCCAAAAGAAAAGAGTTGGAGACAGGAAGGAAATCATGTGTTATAATAATGGGAAGTAATGAGTTAATTAAAAAAACATGCAAGCAAGAACTGGGGGGAACAAAAATTCAGGTCAGTACAGGCAGGTCTCGTTTTATGACAGCAAAACTTTTCTGAAAAATGTTGAGCAAACCAAAATCGTGCACACTGAACAAAAATTCCCATTTAAAACAGTATATATCCTGGAGGTTGGGGGATTGAGAACTTCATCCTATATAGTGTACAACTATACCACTAGCAGACATATGGACCTGTAGAGTATATATCTACTGTATATAAAGTATATATACAGTTCTATACTATTTATTTATTTATTAATTTCTAATACAATAAAAATACAAGAGACTCACGTCCATAGTTTTTGGTACCATTGTTTCTGATAGGACTGTGGTAGTCTTGCTATATAAACACTTTAGTTCCGGACTTAGCATTTTCTGTGATTCTATCAGCATTATCATGAATTGTATGTACGCTAATGCGAGCGTACCAAACATTATGGCATACATAACAAATATATTAACTTTTTTTCAAGTCAGCTTATTATGCCTAATTTCTCTTCTATATTAATTGTCGTTCACCAATTTTTCACCTGCATTGCACTAGGTGATGCAGATTTATGTTTCTCACTCATGTTTGGACCAAAAGCCAATGATGATGATGAGGGAATTACATGAGCTGTGTGCTTATATCACAAGTGCGATCAATCCACACACCTGACTTACGGCATGATAGTGATGTCACTTTCTGTTAGCCTCCAACAAAGTGTGGACACATTTCGTCCATGCCTAATCACGTTAAACTGAAAATTTTCATATATAATTTACGCCATACATCGTTAAACTGACCGTTATTGAGTAAATTTAAAAAGTGGTATAAATTTTCAAGTTGTGTTAAAGCGAAATCATGCAAAAAGAAATCGTTTATAAAGAGACCTGCCTGTAATATACATTCTGGGAGATGTGTGTTCAATGCTTACAATCATTAGCATCAAGGCATTTGAATATACTGTTTTTCACTAAGATCAGAAAAGAGAGAGAATTTCTTCAGTGGCCAAGTGACTATCACCGACTGCAGAACAACTCGCCTCCACAGATGACTAGTAAGAGGTACATACATACAGATTTGTAGGACATGAGTTATACAATACATGAAACTTGCAAATTTAGTCACACAGACTGTAAATTATACTGTACATGTTCTGCAGTATACAGTCAATATTTCAGGCCTTTTGTCATCTGCTCTCATGTTTCTTCCCAATGAAACAAATAAATGCAGGAATGTGATACAAGAAAGTGAAATACACAGTGCCACTCTGTATCTGGTCCCATACAATCATGGCACGTACATCTTATCACAGAAGTGCAAAACCTTTAAGAAAGATATACACTAACATAAAAAATTAAAAAACAGTAAGAGTATCTTCATATATCAGTGTAGCAGCCCTCTTTCTTTTCAAATACACTTTAAAGTGTAAACACAGCAAAATCTTAATAGCATATTGGTGTTTAGTTTGTACTGCTACATAAAGAAAAAATCTAGTCTTTGTACTATGAAAACAGTATTCCACTTAATACTTCCTTGCATTTAGTATACACAAGTACCAGGTTGAAGAACATTATGTTCATATACACACTGTTAGCCAACCTGTTTCATGTACTTTAACATCATAACACAAATCCATATATAGCCTGCCTGTCACTACATCTGCGTATCTGTAGTGTTCGATATACCTGTAGCTTGAGGCAAACACAAAAAGGAAGATTTGAAATTACTGCATTTCCTGGTTCATAAGATGCATTTTTTTCCCTGAAAAATGTTACCAGAAATTACCCAGCATCTTAAAACTGAAAGCTTAATGGTTATTAAATCCACAAAAATACCTTGTTAATTATAAAATATGCCTTACCATTGGTGGCATATTATGAGGCAGGAAATATGGTATATATATGTTCCAACAGGATTAATCTAGGTAGAAGTAGTATGCTTACAAGCCCACACATACGAAGATCACAAATCTCATGAATAAATGTAAAACAAATTAGTGTAGTACCATGGGAATGCAGCATTCTGTTTTTCACTACACAAAGGAACATATTCAAGCATGAGAAACATGCCCATGCATTGTTGCTTGATTTAAAAAGAATCACAGAACTTGCTATAGATCAAATGTACTGACTTGATGTAGGTGGATAGGGAACAAAGTTTCTTAATATGTCTTTTGATAAATGGAAAATGAGAAGTATTAAGAATAAGTCTCCTGGGATGTTATATTGTGCTGATTGGTAGTTACTGACACGCTGAACGAGCATGCTGCTTTCATCTTCACGGTAAAGTAACAGCACAACTTTACCATAAGGAAAGAACTACAATCCTCTGAAATGCCACTATTTACCAATCAACATGCTATATCCAAAAGATCTATGTCTTCAGCAATACTTCTGTGAGAACCTTAAATCTCACACAGAAAGTATAGTCAGAAGAGAATACTGTTAGAGCAGTCAGTAAAATTATTGTTAAGTATGTTTGTCTTAGTCCTTTCACATTCCAACAATCTGTCCTATACTGTACGGCAATAGCAGCGTATTTTTATATTGTTATTATGTACAAATTTTGCCATCCCAATCACTATCTAAACAAAATATGTATAATGGCATGTTGTCTCAGTGATCACAACTTGCATGTTTCAGAAAATTCCCTTTGTATAGGCCTGCAGAATTAAAACCTTATGTGGAACGTCATAAATTTACCATATTTACTCAAATGCAAGATGAGGTTTTTCCCTTCAGTTTAGCACTCCAATATTTGAGGTCATCCTAAAACCGCGCATGAAGCGCTGAACCACACCACGCCAAACTGGATCACTCTGAACTAGACCATGTGGAGCCAAGCCAAGGCCTTCATCATCAAATCATGTGAGGTCTGCACTCTTCTGACATATTACATGGCTAGAGTGGTAATTCTGTACCTATGTTTCGTGACAACATATCAATCCCAGCTTCAAGGGTCAAGAAGTCCAAAAGAGAGAAGAGTGCATGAAGGAATTTAACTGACACTCTTCTTCTTCTTCCTCAGCTCTACAACTCTTTGTGAGTTTTGGCTTGCTCAATTATTCCTCTCCATGGTTTCCTTTCCTGTGCCTTCTGTTTCCAATTATTTACTCCCATCTTCCTCAAGTCGTCTCTCACGTTATCATCCCATCTTAATCTTGGCCTTCCATTTAACTGACACAGTCTTCAAAAATATATAAATAACCAATAAAGTGCACTTCAATATTTTATGATATTCTAATCCAAAGTATAGGTGATGTGTCATCACCTATACTCTGGAACACATCACCTACACTCTGGATCATAACTCAACAGACTACTACCTTAGCCAACTCTCTGCAAACACCCAACAATACTAACGTCTATGATTTTAGTAATCATCCATCCTTAGCCTACATTTATATTACTTACAAAATTTTAACCAAAACTACGTAAGTTTAATTATTATGGAGTGAGGGTGACACGTTTAACCACAACTGCATTCTTGTAATAAGAACATCACCCATGTTTTGTGAATAAAATACTTCACAGAATTTTGAAGTGTATTTTGTTGGTTACTGATACATTTTTGGATCAGATTAAGTCATGTCAAGATGGAACATACTAAAAGGACACAATCTTCTTTTTATTGAAACTTTGTCCACCATTTAATTTCCTAAAGACATACAAACTTTTGGAAGCTGACTGTTTCTGTTTTTAGGCAAAGAAGCACCTAACTAGGTGGACCCCTTAAATTGAGTTGCTCTCAATCACAGGGTGCCACAGGAACAGGAACTTGTTAAGACACGTAAATGAGAACACATCTAATCCAAGGGTAGAAACATGAAAATGGCTATTGAAAAAATTAAAAATTAACTACAAGACTCAAAACTAAAACCTGGAACAATCAACAAAATAAAAACCATAAAAAGAGCCATGAGCTCAGAATGATCAGACCAAAGACATGACACAATAATCCAGAACACATGTATTGAAATTCTTAACACTGCTAAACACCTTCTGTGGAGAAAACTGTGAATCTTCATGGGTTCAAGTAAGTTTATAAACAAAGAAACATTACTGTAATATGCAGTCAATGCGGATCATAACAGCATAGTAGTGAATCTCACTAGAAATGAGTGTGAAGGGTTTTAAGAAGCACTATATATCCAATGCAATGGATGGAACTGATGATGATATGTTATGGAATGGCAGTGAAGAGGATGAGGATGTTAGGAGTCAGTGCAAGGAAGATGAAGGCACTGACTGTGAAGATGGGAGACAGGTGACACGGATCAATAAAAGCAGACAGAACCTGACATGTTTTGTGTACTCAGTGTATGAAATAAATAGCAAAATATTTTTAATTTTCTTATTGGAGGTCACCTTAGATTTGGATAATAAATTTTCCCTTGGCAGACACTTTTTTTTCTTTTGGGGGTGGGGGGGGGAGGTCATCTTACGTTAAAGTTGTCTTGCATTCAGGTAAATAAGGTATTTACATTCCAAAGTTTGATGTCAAAAGTCCACCATTAGCAGCACGAATCTCAGCAACTTGTTCAGGTGTTAATATAACTTTGGCCCCCGAAGGAAAGACTAGTCCATACCTACTTACATTATCATCACCTGGTATAACTACTAGTCTAGCTGTTTGATCCCTTTGCTGTACCCCATCAGTCCACTCTCTTTCTGGTCTGCTGCCTGGTTGTCCTCTCCCATGTGGCAGTCTGGCACCAGGATTTACATGATCAACAGCAGTCTGTGCTCGAAATAATGAAGAACCAGAATTCCTTGCCTGGACAACTGAAACACCAGAACTTGATGCCTGTGAAGAACAAATTTTACCTGGACTCCTCGTCTTGCCAAGCACAATGTCAGAATTACGTGTGTGTGCCACTGGAGTGCCTGGACTCCTCGTCTTGCAAAACACAATGCCAGAACTGCTTGTGTGTGCCACTGGAGTACCTGGACTGCTCGTCTTGCCAAGCGCTGTGCCAGAACTGCTTGTATGTGCCACTGGAGTGCCTGGACTCCTAGTCTTGCCAAGCACAATGCCAGCGCTGCTTGTGTGTGCCACTGGAGTTCCTTGACCCCTCGTCTTGCCAAGCACAGTGCCACCACTGCTTGTGTGTGCCACTGGAGTGCCTGGACTCCTTGTTTGCCCTTCTGTTGTCACAGAATTTCTTGTCTTCGTTAATGGAGTCCCTGGAATTCTTGTCTGGCCTTCTGGAGTTTGAGAAGATGGAAGAATGCCCGGAACACGTGTACTGGCCAAAAGGGTATGAGGATGCTGAGTATGGGTTACTGGAGTATGTGGATGCTCTCTTGGGGTTGACAAAAAGCCAGGCTTCCTTGTCTGGACTGATGGTAAATGGGAACTCCTCACAACTGGCAGATTATCATTTGTTTGATATACTGAAAAATGACAATTTCTTGCCCTGTCAACTAAGGGGTCAACTAACTGAGGGGTAGGAATTCTTGTCTGTGTTAATTGAGGGTACGGAATTGTGGCTGAAGTACTTGAATTGAACCCAGGACTATTTGTTCTGACTAACTGAGCATCAGAACTGATGTCTTGTGTGCGTGCATGTGGAGGTCCGTTTGTAGCATCTGTAGTCACTTGGATTATTGAAGTACCAGGGGATGATCCTAATATAAAAATGTAAGGATGTATATTAGAACCTTGGCTTGCAGGTACGTGGGTGGGAACAATTTGGCTTCCAACATTAATTCGTAAGTTATGTGCTGGACCATTAGTCATGGAACCAGAATGCTGTAGAGAAGTATTGGTTTCACCAGCAGCCACTGAATGATGTACAGGTATATTTGGATTGTTCTGTGGGCTGGAAAGAGAAAGTGGTGATAAAATCGTGTTAGCAGTACTCAGTCCTGGAATATGTCTTTGGACATGCTCAACTGACTCTGTCTGTAACACAGAGTTTCCTGAAAGATGGTGTGAACTGCCACTTGGTTGCACAATTAATACCGCTTCACTCACACTATCTTGGTTTTCTGTAGCAGTATGAATTCCCACATTTCTATGGTCTACTGGAAATCCTTCTTCAATATTGTCATGTATTACAGTTGAGTTATGGGTATTATTGTCAGGGTTTGTAACTGGAGTTTGGAAATACTGTGGAAGTGTCGCAACACTACTGTCAGTAGAAGCTGCTGCTTCCATTTCAGATGTGGGTACCATTCTTTGCACAGAAGGATTATTTTTTGGAGCATTATGTGTCTGTTTTGGAGTCAAGGTGTCTTGTGTTCTTACAGGGACATTTCGACTGTTCTGTGTGCTGTAAGAAGGAACTGGCGATAAAACTGTTTTGGCAGTACTGGGTCCGGGAATATGGCTTTGGACATGATCAACTGACTCTGTCTGTAACACAGAGCTTCCTGAAGCACTATGGGAACTGCCACTTGGTTGCACTGTTAATACTGCTTCACTCACTCTATCTTGGTTTTCTGCAACAGTATGAGTTCCCACATGATTATGCATCACTGGAAATGCTT
>Ga0131853_10010216_pt1 | contig 17173 bp, 14 predicted proteins | sample TergutLab28metaG_FD_92764 | JGI IMG/M metagenome (GOLD analysis project Ga0131853, IMG submission 92764) | Labiotermes labralis P1 segment gut microbial communities from Petit-Saut dam, French Guiana - Lab288 P1 (version 2) (version 2) | ecosystem: Host-associated > Arthropoda: Insects >... | reverse complement strand
CGCATTAGGTAAAGGTCAAAAAGTTACACTGGGATTCATTGACTCAAATGATACGTACACAAACCTAGGACTGTTGTTTTCAGATCAATGTGTTCATACGATTAAGTTAGCTTTTTTTGAGGGAGTTGAAAAAGCAGTTTTTAAAGAAAGGCGTGAATTTTCTGGATCCATTTTATCACAAATAGAAGCTGTTATACATTACATTGAACGTTATAATCGGACAAGAGCCGAGTTTGAAGGATTTTACCGCATTGATCAAAAAGACTACCCAGAAGAGGCTGTAAGAGAAGCTTTATTTAATGCAGTTGTCCATCGAGATTATTCGTTTAGTGGGAGCACGCTAATCAGCATGTTTGATGATCGAATAGAATTTGTAACGATTGGGGGGTTAGTACGAGGCGTATCACTTGACGATATTGAAATAGGCGTTTCTATGCCACGAAATCAAAAATTAGCCCATGTCTTTTATCGACTTAAACTAATTGAAGCTTATGGAACGGGTGTGCTCAAGATGATAAATGCTTACAACAAGTTTTTAGAGCAACCACTGCTAGAAACAGCAAGTAATTCATTTAAGGTCACCCTACCAAATATCAACTACCATAAAGAACGTGCACGAGATACGATGCTTCAAGTGAGGGATGTATCAACTTCCTATACAGCGGCCCCCCTTCAGCTTACGGATAGGGAATTGGAGATACTTGGCCGTTTAGAAAGGCAAACTTCTATTATTCGTAAGGACGTTGAGGCGATCACGGGCTTGTCCCAAGACGCATCCGTTGTTTTGCTACGAAATATGGTTAAAAAAGGGCTTCTTGTTAAGGTGGGGAGTGGGAAGTCCGTGCAGTATAAGCTTCCGAGATAAATCAATCAAGTCCCGAAAGGGACTTTTTTATTGTTTGCCATGTGATCAAAATGTGATGGAAATGTGTTAAACTAGCATTATACAATTTCTGGAGGATTTGTGCGATGGAGCGAATTTTGATCATTGAAGACGAAATAAAAATTCAAGAAATTTTAACTGAATTTCTACAAGAAGTTGGCTACGTTGTGGACGTTGCAAACGATGGAATAGAAGGCATTGCGAAACTTGAAAAGCAGGCATATGACCTTGTTTTACTAGATGTGATGATGCCAAAAATTGATGGATTTGCGACATTGGAGATCATTCGTCAAACGTCCCATGTTCCCGTCATTATGGTGACAGCCATGGAAGAGGAGGAATACCAAATGAAGGGCTTTGACCTGCAAGCAGACGATTATATCGTAAAGCCATTTTCCATGAACATGGTCACTCGTCGCATTGAAGCTGTGCTTCGTCGGTCTCAATCTGATTCGACCACGGTTACCAGAACGATCAGTCATAAACACGTGATATTAGATAAAGAATCTTGTGAGGTGCACATTTCAGGTAAAGTGGTTCCCTTCACCTATAAAGAATACGAGGTTTTGAAGTTGCTAATGGAACATAAAAACAAAGTGTTTACTCGGGATGCACTACTTCAACAAGTATGGGGCTATGATTTCATCGGCGATGACAAAGTGGTAAATAACCACATCATGCGGATGCGTAAAAAATTAGGTGAAGACTTTATTGTGACGGTACGAGGAATGGGGTATAAAATAGGTGACTAAAATGAAAAACAGCTTAAGTAGAAAAATATTCTTAGGTATCGCCAGCATCTTGATGGCTGTTAGTTTGCTGATGTTTGGGATGCTACGCGTTGTCATGCCAATGACCTATGAACGGGAGTTAAATGCACAGTTTATGAGGAACATGCAACAACTTGCTACGGAACTTAGTGAAACACCAAAAGCAGAATGGGAACATCTGTTGTTTATATTTGCTGTGGAAAACAATGTCTCCATGGTCAGTGTCATTGATGAAAATGACCCAGCGTATACATTGAATGTGGGCATTACACTTTATGGAGATGAAGAGAGTCAGTGGGATGACAGTATGGGATTTGGCTTTTCCTTTGAACACGATGGTAATATGTATTCGTTGATCTCCTATGCCACCATCACCACCTCTGCTGTAGCCGACATGGCACGTACTTTCCCACAGGTCTTCCCTTATGTTTTAGTCATGATTTTACTCGTCTCTGCGTTCACAGCCTTTTTCTATGCCCGCTTTTTGGCACGACCCATTCTCAACATCAGTCACATCTCTAAAAAAATGGCAAGCCTTGATATGAGTTGGCAATGTGATACGTCACGTCATGATGAAATTGGTATTTTAGCAACGAACTTAAATGAGATGTCAGCTAAACTAAACGATACGTTGCAAAAATTACAACACGCTAACGACCAATTACAAGATGACATTGAAAAAGAACGTGCCCACGAACGTCGACGTCGAGACTTTTTTGCTGCGATTTCTCATGAACTTAAAACACCGATCACTATTTTAAAAGGGGAGCTTGACGGCATGATTTTAAACGTTGGTAAGTTTAAAGATCGTGATAAATATTTGCAAGAAGCTTATCAAACAAGTGAATCGATTGAGAAACTTGTACGAGAAATTTTGACGTTAGCGAAGCTTGATCAAATTAACTTGAAGCTTGCTAGCGTTGATTTATCTAGTATGGTTCACGCTGTCTCTCACACATACGAAAACGTAGCCGAAGAGAAGCAGATTCAAATAGACCATACTCATGAAGAGGGGGTTATCGTTTGGGCAGATCAAATTCGGCTACAAACGGTCATTTCTAATGTGATGGGTAACGCCATTAAACATTCTCCAAATGGTAGCACGGTTAAAATCGATTTAACAAACCAATCACTGTCTATTGAAAACTCCGATGTTCAGATTGAAGACAGTGAGCTTTCTAAGGTATGGGAAGCTTTCTATCGAACCGATAAGTCACGAAACAGGGATACGGGTGGTAGTGGGTTAGGGCTATACATTGTTAAAACCATCTTAGACTTACATGATTTTTCGTATCAAATAAAAAACACCGAAAAAGGTGTCAAATTTACCATGGCCTTCCCAGTAATGTGATTAAAATGTGATCCAATCGCGACACGTATGAGACCTTGTTCTTTCATAATGGAGTCAGACTTATAGTAAAGTAGGAGTGACTTAGAAATGAAGAGAAAAATAATGGTGGTCTTGTTGAGCATAGGCGCATTACTCGTACTGATTGCTTGTGGAGATAATGGAGAAAATGGAGAGCGAGAAGGGAACAATCAAGGAGCTAATTCGACTGGAATTCCGGCGTGGTTAGCCGTTGGAAGGGAAGTTTACGATGGTGGGGATGTCACGTGTGATCTAGATGTGAATGAATGGTATAGCGAAGCAATCTCACGAGATTTGCCATCGATTGGTGACGAATGGTTTATTCCAGGGTTTATTGATGATCCGTTGGTTGATGCTGCTACATGTGTTTCTTACGCTTTCGTTAGCTATTTATCTGAAATCGGTGAACTAGAACCGTTAATTAACCTTTACGAAGAAGCTTTTGCAGCGGTTGATGCCACCGCGACAAGAGAAGCAGAACAACTGCGAGCTGAGCAATGGGCAAACTTTGTTGACGCCGAGGTGAACCCACGAGACATCATCTTCCAATCCCATTTTGGAAATGAATTTGATTTTTATGAACGACTTGGATTTGACTACTCCATTGAAATGGGATTTCGCACGCTTGCCGATCATGGTTGGTATTTCTTTACACCAGGATGGTCACGTGAGGTGGTGGACCGCTACATCGAAGCGGGAGAAGAGTCCATCTTCTTTGTTGGAGAGTGGCTAGGTTATCATCCAGAAGAGCCACTGATTGCTGTGTTAAGCATCCCACCTTATTCGCCATTTACTGGTGGCGGCTATGCTTTTGGGAATGGTACAGGTTTCTTTGCTGTTCATCTTGAATTGAACCAACACCCAAATGTTTTTACCCATGAAGTGGTTCATGCCATGGTTGATCTTCATCCGGATATGGGGAGAGGTGGCTTGCCTTTTGCACCAGCTAACAGTTTTATCGCTGGATTAAGTGGCGACGAATTTGTGGAGCTCGATTATGAGGAACTGGCGTTTAGTTTTAATGGAAGAGGTGATAATCAGTTGGATGAGATCTGGGAAGAGCTGGGCGCATTAGCTGAAACCCTAGGTCTCGATGGGATCTCAATGAGTGGTGCCGACTTTTTTGAAGAAGGGTTGTGTGTAGCTCTTGAATACCTTTTCCTAGCTACCACTCCAAACCAGTGGTACCGTGGCAGACGAGGCGTGCAACAGATTTCAAATCAGCACATCGAACCGGATGCTACAAGGGAAGAAGTTCTCAGGTATGTTCATGAACGTGCTCTGCAAGACATGGACTTCCACGACTTTGAAGATGCCTCTTTATTTGGAGAACGTTACGCTGTGTTGCAAGAATACTATACCTCGGCATCCTTTATCCTGTATTTGCTTGAGTACCGAGGGAGTTGGGATGACTTTTTCCGTATCTATTCTGACTTTAATTTGATGGAAGAAGTTTATGGGATGACCATGGAGGAAATGATCGAATCATGGCTTGAATACTTGGATAACCTTTAATAGGTCATGCGAAAATCGAATTTTTATACAAACACCCCGTTTATTTCGTGAATTTGTATAATTTTTACACAAACACCTCGGTTATTTGATGAATTTGTATAATTTCGCAATGACCTATTAATTAGAAAAGATGAAAGGAGCGAATAAGCTCCTTTTCTAGTTTCTCCGACTTTCCAACTTACTCATCAACGCCCCAACACAAAGGCCAGCAATTAAGCACAAAGCAGTCACCCAACTCAAAGTAAAGTCTATTGGAACAATCATGACCGTTGATGTGATAACAAGCCCGATAATGATGTGGAATACCGTCGCATAAGCAACCCTTAATAAGTAGGCGACCAGCTTAGCTGTTAATAAAAACGATGCGATAACCCCAACTATTGTCGGAATCAACACCATCAAATCTGCCTGACTAATGGCTTCGTTCAGCGGTTGGTACCATCCTAAATACATTAAAAAGTTAGAAGGGCTTAGTCCCGGGAATGTAATCCCCAGTCCAATGATGCCGCCACTTAGGATCCAGGTTGTGAATCCAGCATGGCCCGTGGCCTGAGCAGTCTCTGTAAACGCGGTCAATAACCAAAAAGAAAGAAATGAGGCGCAAATAGCCAATAACACATGCCCTTTCTTCCTACCACGAGCACCAGCTTGCTTAACCAGAGCAGGCAAAACCCCTAGCATACATCCAACAAAGAACAGGCTAATTTCGACTAAGTTGTGTTCTAGCAAGTAGCTTAACAAGTGAGACAAGACAAACACACCAAAAATCCCACCGATGACCACCGGTAGAAAGAAGCGGATGTTTTTCTTAAAATCTCTCCGCATATTAGAAGCAAAACGAATCAACGGCTCATAAATACCAAAAATCGCTGCCAACGCACCACCACTCAGGCCTGGTAAAACAGCTCCCATCCCAATAAAAATTCCTTTTATAAAATTAATCACTGAACCTCGCATCTACATCCCTCTTTAAACGAAATAGAATATCTTTATCATTCTACGTTTTAATGTTACAATATATACAGACATAAATCTGCCAAAAGGAGCCTTGCCATGTACAAATGGACCTATAAAACGGAAATTGGTGATATCACCATCGGCACCAACGATCATCGTATCATCTATCTCAAAACCTGCGATAAGCTAGTGGCCGAACGCAAAGAAACACCCCTCATTCAAAAAGCTTATGGTCAACTTCTGGAATACCTAGGAGGCAATCGGACGGAATTTGACTTGCCACTCGAACTTCGAGGAACTGACTTTCAAAAGAATGTCTGGCAGACGTCGTGCCATATCCCGTATGGAACAACGACAACCTATAAACAGTTAGCGGAGACCATGAATAAACCAAAAGCCGTCCGAGCCGTGGGAGCTGCTAACGGTCAGAATCCAATCTGGATCATCGTTCCGTGTCACCGGGTGATTGGCTCGAATGGCAGCCTAACTGGATATGGCGGTGGGCTACCATTAAAAAAGAAATTGTTAGAATTGGAAAGGCAATGAGTTCGAACGTTAGTTCGATATACGATTGCCAACGCATGCGGCACTTCATGAACTTAAGTGAATGATTAGTGCCCACTACGTTTGAATTAGAACAAACTGAAATAATGGGAGGAATCTTTTAAATGAACATTATTAAAATAACCCCGCGTGGCTATTGTCACGGAGTGGTCACGGCTTTGCGCATGGTGACCGACGCCATTTCTGACGAGACCATTCCAAGACCAATTCACATTCTCGGTATGATTGTACACAATCAAAACTTAACGGAAGCTCTAGAAGCAGAGGGTGTGCTAACGGTGGATGGTACTGGTAAGACGCGACTTGAGTTACTTGACGCGATCGATTCTGGGACCGTGATTTTCACAGCCCATGGCATTAGTCCCCTTGTTTCTCAGAAAGCGCGTGATAAAGGCCTCCATTGCATCGATGCCAGCTGTAAAGATGTGATTAAAACTCACAACGTCATCGCCGACTACATTGATGAAGGCTTCGACGTGATTTACATTGGGAAAAAAGGTCACCCGGAAACGGAAGGGTGCCTTGGTATTAACGAACGTAAGATTCATGTGGTTAGCCATAAAGAAGAAATTAATGGTTTAAACCTGGACAACACAGACCTTGTGATCACCAATCAGACAACTTTATCGTCGTGGGACGTGAAGGAAGTTGCGGATGCGATTAGGATGAAATATCCAACGGCGGAATTTATCAAAGAAATCTGCAACGCGACGCTGATAAGGCAGGAGGCAGTGGCTAAGTTGGCAAAAGAGGCGGATTTGACCGTGGTGGTGGGAGATCCGAAAAGTAACAACACGAAACGTCTCGTCCAAATTTCAGAAGAAATTGCAGGAACACGCGGGATTCGGATTGGCGACCTGTCGGAGCTGGATTTGAGCGATTTAGAGGACATAGAAACGGTAGCCGTCACATCAGGCGCCTCGACACCGACCCTCATTACAAAGGAAGTTATCAATTTCTTGGAAGCGTACGATCCTGCTGACGTGACGACCCACGATACAAGTTCAAGGATTAATTCGGACAAAATTTTGATGCGTCGGAAATAGAAAATCCAATGAATCAAATGAAAAATTGGAGAAAATGACATGATTAAACTGATTTTAACTAATAAATACTTCCCCATGACTGTGGCGCTATTCATCTCTTTCTTGGGTCACGGTATGGGAGGAATGATTATTTCACAAAATAGAGGGGCGTTGGAATCTCAATGGGCAGATCCAGCCTTTTTTGGTCTGGTGATGTCCATGGTTGGTTGGGGTCGCTTGACGACGTTCTTTATTGCGGGAAAATTGTCCGATGCGTTAGGGCGTAAATTTTTTGTTGTGCTAGGTTCGCTGGTTTATATTGTTGGCCTAGTTGGGATGGCGTTTACGACCACCTTAACCTCGGCTTCCATTTTCGCCTTTATGTTTGGGGCGGCGAATTCTTTTTTAGACGTTGGAATTTATCCTGCTTTAATCGAGGCGTTTCCTGATGAGGCGAAAAAGGTCAATACAGCGTTGGTTATTTTCTTGCGGATTGCTCAGTTAATCTTGCCAGTGATTATGCTAGGTGTATTTAGTGCAACAGGGCTCGGTGTGAATTTTAGGCTTTCCTTTTTCATGGTAGCCGGGATCTTTGTGCTAAATTTAATGTTAGTGCTGCTAGCTAAGTTTCCGGATCACAAAGAAAAAGCTGGGAAAACGGCTGTCAGCATTCAAAGTGAAGGGGTCAAATCCCTGTTCACCATCGAAGGCGTTGCCTTCATTATTTACGGCTTTATTTCTATGGCAACGTTTATGATCATTCAGCAATTTTCAAATCGTTTTGGCGAAGCGGCACTTGGTATGGATCCGGACATCGCCAATTTCATACCGACCTTTTTTGCGGTTGGCTCGATTATCGGTGTCATTGTCTCGATTGCTGCTCAAAGTAAGTTTAAAGCCGTCGACGTGATGGTCGTGTTGACCGCCATTTCGTTAGTTGCGACGTTATTGGTCAGATTTTCTCCCTCTGTGACGACCTTAATTATCGGGACGACTCTCATCGGCTTTGCCGCAGCAGGTGGCGTGATGCAAATGGGGTTGACTTTGATGACCGAGATGATCCCGATTGGAAAAGGAGTCGTGTCCGGAATTTTTCTATCCATGGGAAGTCTAGCTTCCGTCTATGTTCCTCGAATAGTGACCGCTATCGAGGTGACGAACCACTTGAATGTGATGCTGTTTAATGCAGGGCTGGCTGCCATCGGGCTAATATGTGCTATACTAATAAACATCCGATTCAAAGCGATCGAAAGGAAGTAATCACCATGAACATTCAAGACTTAAATATCAAACCATACATAAAAGCCGCCTTAGCTGATCTTAATTTCACTGAGTTGACCCAAATTCAACAAGAGGTTGTTCCCCGAGCACTTGAGAAGACAGACATTATTGGGCAGTCCCAAACGGGAAGCGGGAAAACCCACGCTTTTCTGATTCCAATTTTTGAGGCCCTCAATGAATTTGATCAAAAAGTACAAGCAGTCATCACGGCCCCGACTCGGGAACTAGCGGAACAAATTTATCAAATGGCGATTCACATTGCTAGTTTTTCAGAAGATCCCATCCATGTGGTGCGCTACATCGGAGGGACGGATAAAAAACGGACCGTGGAGAAGTTGAAGACCCAACCGCAAATTGTCATTGGGACGCCAGGTAGAATCACCGATCTAGCCATTAATGAACGTGCTTTGCTTGTCCATACGGCTTGTATTTTTGTGGTAGATGAAGCCGACATGACCCTGGAGGCAGGATTCCTACAAGACATTGATCAAATCGCTGCAACCATGGATCGAAACCTACGTATGATGGTCTTCTCAGCAACCATTCCCGTTGGTTTGAAGCCATTTCTAAAAAAGTACATGCAAGCACCAGAGCACATCCATATTTCACCACGCCAGCAGACGGCTGTTAAAATTGAACACATCTTATATCCAACGAAGCATAGACCTCGCATCGACGTCCTCAAAAAAGTCCTCGATTCGTTGAATCCCTATCTAGCTGTCATTTTTGCGAATACAAAGAAGAGCGCTGCGGAAATAGCAAGCGAACTGAAAGCTGCTGGCTTTAAAGTAGGTGAAATCCACGGCGATCTAGAGCCTCGTGCAAGGCGGCAAACGATGAATCGGATCCGCAACCTGGATTATCAGTACATTGTCGCCACTGATATTGCCGCCCGTGGGATCGACATCGAAGGCATCAGCCACGTGATCAACTTCGAACTACCGGCTGACTTAGAATTTTACATCCACCGTACTGGGCGCACCGCACGTGCTAACTTAGATGGTGTTGCTATTACATTATTTGATACGAATGAGGAAGAAGCCTTGTCACAACTTGAATCCCGTGGGATTACCTTTGCTTACAAAGAGTTCGATGCATCAGGTGAATTAATAGATTCTAATCATCGAAACCGCCGGGTATCCAGGGTTAAACGTGAAAATGAAATTGATAAAATTGCAAAAGCAAAAGTTCGCAAACCCAAGAAAGTTTCACCAGGCTATAAGAAAAAAATGAAAGCAGAAATGGATAAAATCCGCAGGCAGGAAAAGAGGAAAAGGAAATAAGTTGAGTTTAGCTATCAAAAAGTCATAGATTCAGTAAAATTAAGCGATTTAATGACTTTTTTGACCCTAATTTGATCTTGTAAAGTCATCAAAATGGATGAAATCAACTAATTGATGACTCTTACAGCGTCCTTTTGGCTTTAAAAAGTCATAGATTTGATAGAAATCGACTAATCTATGACTTTTCTTAGTGACCAAGGTAAAATTTCCAAACGAAAGGTACTGAATAGGAGTTGAAACAAATGAAAATAGGAAGTCACGTTGGAATGGCCGGTAAAAAGATGCTAGTCGGTGCCGTAGAAGAAGCAATGAGTTACGATGCGAATAGCTTCATGATCTATACCGGGGCTCCACAAAATACAAGGCGAAAGCCCATTGAAGAATTAAACGTTGCAGCAGGTTGGGAACTAATGAAAGCGAATGGCTTTGATGAAATCATCGTCCATGCCCCATACATCATCAACCTAGCTAACACGGTGAAGCCAGAAACTTTTGAACTAGCTACTGAATTTCTGGCCAAAGAAATAAAGCGTAGCGAAGCCATTGGCGCTCGGACCATCGTCCTACATCCAGGTGCACACGTTGGTGCTGGAGTAGAAGCGGGACTTGACCGTATTGTAGAAGGCTTAAACATGGTATTACGGGAAGATATGAAACTGACCGTCTCACTTGAAACCATGGCTGGGAAAGGGACAGAAATTGGACGCTCTTTTGAAGAATTAGCCTATATTATTGAAAACGTAGAACTTAGTGACAAATTGGAAGTGTGCTTTGACACCTGTCACGTTCACGATGCGGGGTATGACATTGTTAACGACTACGACGGTGTTATGGCAGAGTTCGATCGCATCGTTGGCAAAGATAAAATTTCTGTTTTCCACATTAACGACAGTAAAAATGTGGTAGGTGCGAAGAAAGATCGTCACGAGAACATTGGTTTTGGTGAAATTGGCTGGAAAGCCCTGGAATACATTGTCCATCACACCGACTTTACCGATGTGACTAAAATTTTAGAAACGCCTTATGTGCCAACTGCTCTAGATCCAGATAAAAAATTAGCACCCTATAAACATGAGATTTCCATGCTTAGATCCCGTGTATTTGATAAAGAATTGAAAAAGAAGATCCAAAATTTGTAATTTTGCAGATCGCCCTTTCACACCAAGCGTACTTGTAAGACTATATCGAACTTAAAGCTGAACTTCTCATTTTAATGAGTTAGTTCAACTTATACTCCTGAGTGAAAGTTCGAAGTCTTAAGGGCGCGGACAGGAACCCAATGAGCATTTGTGCGAATTGTCGGTGACGAACCTGAAAAGAAGATCGTCACTAGATAGGTCTTCTTTTTAATTGCTGTTTTCATATGTGATTTTTAGTTTGAAAGCTTGTAATGCCCCTCATTATTTGATAGAATCTGCATTAATACCTTAGCGAAAGAATAAAATTTTAAACCGCCTTAAAGAGACTCGAAGTTGAAATGATGTTTATCATAGACGTTACAGTAATCAAATAAGGGCGGTTTTCGCTATATTCCAAAGGAGGAATGATTTATGAAAATGTTTAAAAAAGTAGGTTTAGCAAGCCTATTTGTATTAACCTTAGTGTTGATAACCGCTTGTGCAGGTGATAGCGGTACCGGCGAGGCAGGGGATGAGTTAGTTATCGCCATGCCACAAGAACCACGTTCTCTAGATTTGCATAGAACAAACGATCAACCCGCTTCCATTGTAACACGTCAGATTTTTGAAACTTTGGTACTTCAGGATGAGAACATGGACATCCTTCCAGGACTGGCTCATCACTGGGAGCCGTATAATGACCGTGTATGGGAATTTCATTTGAACGAAGATGTTTACTTTCATAATGGAGAGCGCCTGACAGCTTACGATGTGGCAGCCAGCCTTACTTCGGCAGCTCAGTCGCCACAGGTAGCGGCTGTTATGTCGGTCATCGATGTTGATACCATTGAAGTAGTGGATGAGTTAACGGTTCGAGTAGGAACAGCAGAACCGTTTGCCCCGTTTTTAAGCCATCTGGCTCACACGGCAGCTGGTATTATGAATGCGGATGATATTGCTAGTGCAGAGGAGCCAGATGATGCAGATGACTTTACGACCAATCTTGATCGTCATCCAAACGGAACCGGACCATTTATGGTCGTTGACCCTCTCGATTGGGTAAGTGGAACACAGATTACGTTACATCGATTCGATGACTATCATGGGACGATCCCAGGTCGAGATTTACCAGAGTTTAGTATCATGACCTTGAAGTTTATTGGTGACCCAATGGCAAGAATGGCTGCTCTTGAGACGGGAGAGGTTCACATTGACCTCAACCCAACGGTAGAGAATTTTGCTCGTGTAGAAGGCGCAGAGGGGCTTCGCCGTGATAGCATCCCTGGTTTGCGTACAGACTACCTGGGGCTTAACCAAGAACACGAACACTTAAGCAACCGATTGGTTCGCCAGGCCATTAACTATGCAACCGATGTGGAAGGCATCATTGATGCGATTTACGAAGGACATGGAGTAGTGGGGCAAACGGTTATTTCCGCTAGTGTCTTTGGTCACAATCCAGACATTGAAGGCTTCCCGTTTGATGTGGATCGTGCCCGTGAACTAATGGAAGAAGCAGGATTAGAAGATGGTTTTGATATCACACTACATGTTAATACAGAGCGTCAAGACCGTATTGATATTGCTCAAATTCTACAACAGCAACTCCGTGAGATTAACATCGAGATTAACATTGTTACCATTGATTTCCCTCAACTATTAGATCTACTTGACGATGGAGAAGCCGATTTGTTCCTATTGGGCTGGACATCCGTAACGGGAGATGGCGATTATGCACTCTTCCCACTCTTCCATACGTCACAACATGGATCACCAGGAAACTACAGTCGATTCTCAAACGCTGAAGTAGATGCTTTATTAGAAGAAGCTAGAGTTTCTACTGATCCAGATGAGCGACTAGACATCTACTTTAGAGTTCAAGAAATCTTACGTGAAGAAGCACCTTGGATCATTATGCTACAAGAGGAACAACATGCATTTGTCAATTACGATGTGGTTAGCAACTTCGTAGTTAGCCCTGCTGGAAGTCACTTCTTTGGAAACGTCACACTTAGTTTAGAGTAAATTTTAAAGAAGATTTTCGAAAAAAAGGACATTCAAAGTGACTTAAAACACCTTGAATGCCCTTTTTTTCTGAAATAAAATCACTTTGAGGGGTTGCAATTAGGGAGATTTTCTGGTAAAGTACTTCGCTAATAACCTACAATTTTGTGTGGGATATTGTATTAAAATGAGATAGCTATGGTTTCAACCGCATTTAAAAGTGTTCAAAATCGGAAAATGTTTGTCATAGTAGATTACAGGAATCAAATTCAAAGTTACGACTTTGGTCAAATGTCCTTGTGTGTCTGGGATACATGGAATGGTTCTGTCTATTTTTGGAGCGGTTTTTATTGTACTCATAAAGGAGGATTTAGAAGTGAAAAAAGCATTTAAAAATTTAAGCTTGCTTAGTGCATTGCTGTTAGCAACCGTTGTGGTAACTGCTTGTGATGATAACAATGGTGGTAGTGCGTATGATGGAGATGAATTGGTCGTTGGAATTGCCATTGAGGCCCGGACATTAGACTTACACGGAACCAACGATGTAGGTTCGACACAAGTTTCTCGTCAAATCTTTGAGACCTTAGTATTTCAGGATGAAGACATGAACATTCTTCCAGGACTTGCTCATACTTGGGAACAGTATAATGACAGTGTGTGGGAATTCCAGTTAAACGAAGGTGTTTATTTCCACAACGGGCAGCCTTTAACGGCTTACGATGTAGCTGCAACGTTCGAACGTGCCGCAGACTCACCACAGGTAGCTGCTATTTTAGGAATGATTGACGTGAGTACTATTGAAGTGGTTGACGATCTGACCGTTCGAGTGGGAACGGCAGAGCCGTTTGCGCCATTCTTAAGTCACTTGGCTCATGCTGCAGCTGGTATTATGAATGCAGAGGATTTAGCTAATGCAGAAGACTCAGAAGACTTCGATACGAACCTTGACCGTCACCCAAATGGAACAGGTCCATTTATGGTGGTAGAGGCTACGGATTGGGTGAGTGGTGACCGTATTAATTTAGCTCGTTTTGATGATTACCACGCAACCATTGATGGTCGTGATCTGCCAAGCTTTAGCCAGTTGACGATTAGATTTATCGGTGAGCCGAATGCGCGAATGGTTGCATTAGAAGCAGGTGAAATTTACATTGATTTGACACCGACAACCGAAAACTTTGATCGCGTTGCAAATGCAGAAGGATTACGCCTTGAAAGTGCAGCTGGTTTGCGTACGGAGTATCTAGGTATGAACAACGAGCACGAACATTTAAGCAACCCTCTTGTTAGGCAAGCGATTAACTATGCGACCGATGTAGAAGCGATTGTTGAGGCAATTTATCAAGGACACGGAGCGGTTGGACAAACGCATCTATCTGCTAATGTATTTGGACATAACCCAGACATTGAAGGTTTCCCATTTGATGTAGAGCGTGCCCAACAATTAATGGCAGAGGCAGGTCTCGAGGATGGATTTAGTATTTCATTACATGTAAACACTGAGCGTCAAGATCGTGTGGACATTGCCCAAATCCTTGAGCAACAGTTACGTGCCATTAATATTGATATTAATATCATTTCATTAGAGTGGGCACAAATGCTCGTACTACTTGATGAAGGTGAGCCTGACCTGTTCTTACTGGGATGGACGTCAGTTACAGGAGATGGTGACTACGGATTGTTCCCGCTATTCCACAGCTCACAGCATGGTGCTCCTGGAAACTACACACGTTACACAAATGCAGAAGTTGATGCCCTACTTGATGCGGCACGAATTTCCGTTGATGCTGATGAGCGATTAGACTACTACCACAGAGTACTAGAAATCTTGCGTGACGATACGCCTTGGGTGGTTATGTTACAAGAGGAGCCAAGTGCCTTCGTTAACTACCAAAGGATAACAGGTGGATTTGCTATCAACCCAGTTGGGACGCACTACTTAGGGAATATTACACTCAGTTCAGAATAAGGCTTAAATAAGTCATTTAATTATTATAGACATAAAACCGCCGAATGATTGCAATGTCAATCAATTTGGCGGTTTTCTTGCGTCTTTCACGATAAATAGTAGCGAAAGATAGTGACCACATTACGTTTTGTAAGGGTTTCTATTGACAGGTTAGTTAAAAGTATAGTAAACTATCAGCATAATACATGTAAAGGAAGGGATTATAATGTTCAAGGATAAGAAATTTTTATTAATAACGTCAATACTAGCTTTTTCTCTATTTTTAGTTGCTTGTAGCGATGACGACGATAACGGAGAGGAGCCAGATGCAACGGAAGCGGCGGCTGGTGAAAGAGATTACGAGCGCGATACGCTTAGAGTTGGAATAGGTGCGGATGTTCGTTCATTAGATCTTCATGCCACCAACGACGTGTCCTCGTCACAAATGCATCGCCATATTTTTGAAACGTTAATTATTCAAGATCATGAATTTGAACTTCATCCAGGACTTGCAACAGAGTGGGAAGAATTAGAAGGTAATCGCTATCAGTTTACACTCCAACAAGGTGTTTATTTCCATAATGGTGACCCAATGACGGCACACGACGTTGCTTTTACGATGAATCGTGCAGCTGATGCACCACACGTGGCGCCAATTTTAGGGATGATTGATCCTGATTCAATTGAAGTCATCGACGACCATACCATCATTATTGGAACGGAAATGCCATTTGCCCCATTCTTAGCGCATTTAGCTCACCCAGCAGCAGGGATCATGAATGCTGAAGTAGTCGGTGATTTAGCGGTAGGAGATGCTGGTGAGTACCCTTATGTGGTTGGAACTGGACCATACGTTGTGGCTGATCGTGCAACGGATGACTTCATTCGATTAGAGCGTTGGGAAGACTATCACGGTGACTTGCCGAACATGCGAGAAATTCACTTCGAGATTATGGTGGATCAATCAACACGACTAATGGCGCTAGAGGCTGGAGATCTAGACAAGCTCATTAACCCAGCTTTCGCGGACGTTGAGCGCATGAGAAATGATGATTCAATCCGTTTCCTTGAAGAGCAATCGGTAGGAATCGAGTACATGGGAATGAACATGAACCACGAGTATTTAGGTCTTCAAGAAGTACGTCAAGCCATTAACTACGTACTTGATACAGACACGATTGTAGATGTAGCAACAGAAGGAACAGGAAATGTGTTAAGAACTTATATTCCGAACAACGTTTTTGGTTACGATTCGGCCCTTTCAACTTACGAACATAACGTGGCTCGTGCGCAAGAGCTAATGGCAGAAGTTGGTTTAGAAGACGGATTTGAGATTACTTTACTTGTAAACACTGGGAATGCAGCACGCCTAGCTGCGGCGACCATCGTTCAGTCTCAGCTACAGGAAATCAACATCAGAGCAGAGATTGAGCAAGCTGAATTTGTGGCCTATCTTCAGGCGCTAGATGACAATGATTTTGATGCTTTCTTTGGTGGATGGGGAATCGTAAGTGGTGATGCAGACTACGCATTATACCCATTACTACACTCAGATTATTTCCCAGCATCTAACCGCGTGGCTTTAAATAGTCCAGAGGTTGATCGACTATTAGAAGAGGCGCGTGCAGGTGAAACAGACGAGGCACGTCTTGCGAGTTATTTTGAACTTTTAGAACTTGTGATGGAATATGCACCGTTTGTATTACTTCAGAACAATAACTTACACGTTGGAACGGTTCTAGAGCTTCGTGGATTTACTATTTTCCCACACCAAACGCATTGGTGGGGAGATGTTTACTTCTTATTAGAAGCAGAATAATAAGTCGAAATCTAGTTTACTTTCATGGTAAGCTAGATTTTTCTTTGCCTAATCATCATTTTAGTCCAATTCCAATTGACAAACACCCTATCTTTATGGTACGATAACCCAGTTATTTTTGAAATCGAAAATAAGAGAATGTTTAAAGGAGGCCTTTGCAATGGCACGTGTTTGTTATGTTACGGGACGCCGTACGACAAGCGGAAACAATCGTTCGCACGCAATGAATAAAACAAAGCGTACGTATAAGCCTAACCTTCAAAAGGTTAAAATCTTAGTCAACGGGAAACCAAAGCGCGTTTATGTTTCTGCAAAAGCATTAAAATCAGGACAGGTTGAACGAGTTCTGTAAGAAAGTTTAAGCTAAAAGAAAAATCAAGAGGAAAGCAAATGGTTTGCCTTTCTCTTGATTTTGTCTATTTAAAGACATTTTTTAGCTTAATGTATAATGGGGTCATTTAAATTAAATGCTTCCAGAATACGCTAACTTAAACGAGTTATTTTAGTTTTAAGAGTAATTACTTACCTAAACTTTGGTTAACAAGACGTTTGGTGATTTCGCCACCAACTGATCCGTTTTGACGTGCAGTCGTATCAGCTCCAAGTTTTACACCGAATTCGTTTGCGATTTCAGCTT
>Ga0131853_10010215_pt1 | contig 17174 bp, 16 predicted proteins | sample TergutLab28metaG_FD_92764 | JGI IMG/M metagenome (GOLD analysis project Ga0131853, IMG submission 92764) | Labiotermes labralis P1 segment gut microbial communities from Petit-Saut dam, French Guiana - Lab288 P1 (version 2) (version 2) | ecosystem: Host-associated > Arthropoda: Insects >... | reverse complement strand
GCCGCGGAGTGCGATCCTGCCGGGGTGCGGTGGACTAAGATGGATAAGGCGGACTAAAGGGGGGGAGGAAGCCCGGCGTGGGCGGGGGGGCCGGACGCGCGAGGGGGGAGGGGGGGGAAACATTTCAGGCCCAATATGAAAATACTGTAACATACTGTTGCGTTGCGTCAAAGGCAAATTTAAATAAAGGCTTTAATGTCTCCTTGTTGAAACATTACTTTTATCTACTGAAGCCAATACTGCGTGCGAAGGAATTTGTTTCTCTGTTTCTGTATGAGGTAATAAATTGTTTGAAAATATGGTAAAATTCAGAAATCTGGAACACAAGCCTAATGATGAAAGGTACAGTTCACCCTGTAACCTGCCATAAAGGTACGGCTCTATTGTTTCTTCAACTTCGGCGCTAGATGGCGGTGAGCGGTCAACGAACGGCCCGGCTGCTTTATCCCCGGTAAAGCAGCCGGGTAGGTCACAGGGCGGGTCTGGACGGGGGCGGAAAATCTCACCCACACCGGGATTCGATCACCAGACCGTCCAGGCCGTACCGAGTCGCTATACCGACTATGTTATGCCTGTCTACATAAAATTACGTTCAAGAAGAAATTGACTGAATTCAGGGAAAGCTTCTTTACAGTTTTAAATCTTCTGACTTTCAGCCCGCATTCTTAAAACAAAGTCGATACTCAGCAAACAACTACACTATCCCTTGCTGTTTTGTTATGGCTGTGAACACCAAGCGAAAGACACAAACAGTGACTGTCTGCGAACGGGTGATGAACAGAATGTTGGGACTTACGCTGGAGGAAACAACAGTCGGCTGGAGAAACATTAATAACGAAGTGTCTTGTAATTTGTACTGTTCACTGAATGCTATTACCGTTTTTAAATCAAGAAAGATGAGATGGGTTGCCATTGTAGCACGTAATGGACAGATGTCAGAAAATCTGAATAGCAGATCACACTTTCGGGACATAGGTGAAAATGGGAGCGTAATATTCAAATGGATCTTCAAGAAACAGGATGATAATGTGGGCTAGTTCCATCTGACTGAAAGCAGGGACCACTGGCGGGCTCGTGTGGGGACAACAATGAACATTCATTGTCATGAATCTTCTTCCTTTAGGTAGGTAATGTATTATTTGTTTAGTTACACGACGAGGCTCCACTCCTCCACATTTCGTGTAGCTATTTATATTATTCCTAATTTTATTATTTAAATTAAATACGATAAAGTTATACGAGGTTCCCTCGGCGGTGACCCTGAAGATAACAGGCTGCCTGCCTTCTGTGTTCTGGCGGCAGCTACCCTCAGTATGAAGGTGGCAGGGTTCTCTGAAGCGTCGGTACGTTCCAGAAGATCGTTCTGCATCTCAATTTGTGTTTTTGTCTAGTGTTTTCATTATCCTTTTCGTGTTTGAATGTTGACCGAGCACGGTGGCTCAACCACAGACGGTGAAAACTGTAGTTAGGAGGGAGGTCTACCTGTCAGACAAGCAGCTAGCATGCCTGACAGTCCTAAGGTCTTCCATGGTTATCCTCTGTCCTGGTAAATGCCTCAATTCCTCCCAAAACCACTTCCTCGTACGTTCTGCTACATTTCCACTCAATCGTAGCCTTATCATTCAATGCTATATAATCTGAGCTGCTACTGAAATCACAGTTACCCCGCAACAGGCTCCAAGACGCAGAGCCCTTCTTGAAAAGCTTTGTTCTTCATCCAATCAAGGTATTCCCCGCATTTTACGGAAGCCCTTCATTACCGTGCTCAAAACCGCCCACCATCTGTCCCTATCTTGAGCCAGATCAATTCAATCCATGCACCCCATTCCACTTAATGAAGATCCATTTTAATATTATCCTTCCTTCTACGTCTAGGCCCTCTATGTGGTCTCTTTCGCATGTCGTAGTTAAAGAAGTGATAGAGAGACAATAAATAAATAACCTTTAATATAAACTCAGCAGCTTCTATTCTTAGTTACAGCTTTGTCAACGTTTCGTGCTTTACTGTTTTACGTTACAGCTGGTACTCTGCAGTGACGTTAACCTTTACGGTCCAGAATGCGCAGTTGCAATGTACATTCCGTGGTGAAAACGAGCCACAAAGTGGCACTGCCGCCACACTTAAGTTGTGTTACGTCATAAAACAACTTTATTCTGCTTGTCTTTGAGCAACACAATATATATTGGAACAGCCAGCGACCAGTCTATTCCTTACAACTTTATTCCAGTCACATGCGTTTCGATGCTTATATTAGAGCCATCATCAATGTCCCGTAAACCATCGTAGGTTATACATACGTTTGGCAAAAAATATTATCAGAGTACTGTACCTGCTGTGTTTCCTGTCGCTACATACTCTTGCTGTCCATTACTCACCAATATCACTTTCACCTTTACGTACATTCTGTTACCCTGCACTCAATGCAGCATCGGAATGTTGCACTTTGTTTCAGTAAGTCCGTTATTACTCGTGGCGTTGTTCTGTTCTAGCCCGGTTACACGCTTATTCCTGTGGACTCGCTGCGTTACTTTGCTGTCTCGTCTGCAGTTAGGATTTCGGTTTAGAACGACGTGTCATCGTGCCGCATGTGCTGCATATTTCATGCATTTCTATTGCTGTACTGCGCTTTCTGTTCCACTGAATTTGAGATTACTTGCGGACTCGTTCTGTGTTGGATCTTGCTGGTTGGTTCCGACAAAAATATTGTAACAGGGTCAAGCAGTACGACAGTGTTTGCTAAGCATATGTAGAACTTAAAACAGTTTAGAGGTCACTGATGACGACGCTACCATAAGCATCGAAACGCGTATGACTGGAATAAAGTTACGACGCTCAGAAAAGCTGATGGCTATTTCAGTAAACTTGTACATCTGAACTTACTATGGCTTCGTCATGAACAAAGACGAAGCGCTGCGCTGTTACGAGGACTGAGTCAATAAAATGCACTTGTTGCCTGGCTGCTACTTGATGAGTTTGTTCGTGTTGTGGCCAACCCACCTGCTCCAAGAGACAGCCTCACCTGTCCAAAGGAATCGTGCGACCTCGGGACCAAACTTTGCCTTCTTCCTGCCTGCCAGCTCTACTGGGTTGGGTCTGGGTTGGGCGCCACAACGCAAGAAAGGCGAGGAAGAAGTTGTTACCGCGGCTTCCGAAATGTTTACAATCGTCGACAACAAGTCGGGGATGTTTGGTTTGGAAATCAAGGAGTCTGGAGTGGAAGCCAGCAACATCTTACAGCGTCCCACCCTTCACAGACTTATTTTTAGGGTTTTCTGCCACAAAAATGTATTTAAAATATGACTTTAGTCTCAAACACCTCACAAAAACAGCGACACGGTTCATATAGGAAGTTCAGAAGGTGCGTAAACCAAATAATATCACAGTCTATGTTAACTAGATCCATTTATAGTTACTGCAGACAGCTGTTTACAATCGGTAATTCATAAAGCGGCCTATTTAACAATCCTTACGCAGATAGAACACTTGCTACATAACATGGAAAAGCGGCGGATGGTCTGGCGTGTACGTCTGGTGACTGGACGGCTATTAGAAACTGCAAGAGATGTGATGCTGCCAGAGTTACTTCCGAATGAAACGAAGGGCTCGATAGAAGACCTACTGTTTGGGCGCACAGACGCTGTTATAACTACGCACACAATAGGAAAAGACTTAGTATTCACAAATGGAGTACGTTCCTGAACAAACGACCCGTCAGTATACATAGGTGCGTGGTCCGAAAACAACCGGAAATGAGCTCCGAAAATTATAGGCGATGGCAGTTACTGCAGGAAATTCAGCTGAAAACAGACCCCAAACGCTCGGCACGCTTAGCAGCCTTACATATCCTGATATAATATACAATTTACCGCATATTACTGTAAGAGTGGGAAATGACCTCTTCCAACTCGACAAGCTTGATACCTGGTGAAGAAATTCGTAAACACTGTTTGTGCGTCTTGTCTGGAAATTTCCGATACTGCAAGCCTGATGAAACGACCGGTGCATAACTCATACGCCTCCAGTACTATCGCTGGGTGTACGGATACACGGAATCATCTGACACCTCAAGTCACACAGTACCGTTTAATCTGCTGTGTGTTAAAAGACGTATGAAGAACAGTCTAACGTATATTTCGTTTCTTCTTGAGTAGAAGTACAGTTTACCAGAGAGATTTTTCATTGAGGAAACCAATGTAAGAAAAAAAGTGTATGAAAAGTGCATTAGGAAATTTAGAATAAGGTTCCCCGAAATTTCAGTTTCTTCGAAATCAAGCATGTCTGACAGTTTAAGAAGGTTATTTCCAACACCTACTCGAACATACGGTAAGCTACATTATACAGGATCTCTCATAGGTCCCCTCTCATTGCGAATATTATAGTTTTTTGTTGCAGGCAGAACAACATATAATGGGCGTTACAAATGAGCCAAAACTGTCCTACTGCATGCCACTAGCCCTAGCCAACGACAGACAGTTGGAACACTTCACCTTCGTCATCCCAACAGAACGAACTGCAGAGCGTTCTGGTGGTCGAATTTATTACTGGTTTCAGGATACCTGGAGTATATTGGACAAACCTACAGCATGTCGCCCGAGAACTTCAACTGAACGTGAAAGCAGTATCGCTGTACTTGCCAACATCGCATTAAGTTCAAACCGATCGTCGAGAAAGATTGCATGAGAAACTGAACTTCCAGAGACACGCGTAGGCTACACGGAATTATGCAATGCTACAAATTTAATCCGTACAAGATACATTCTGAACAAGAATTACATGGCGATTGATAAAAGTCGCCGAGTTCAACCTTGTAAATCGTTAAATCACAAGGAATCCTAGCGGACGGTATCGTGTTTAGTGATGAGGCGTGTTTCTACTGCAGTTGATAGGTAAACCGACACAGGACTGTGTACTGGGCGCAAGAAAACCGTCATGTTGCAGGCGATGCTCATCACCGAACTCACCCAAGAATAACCATGTGGCGCGCGATGCATGGAAACACTCTTTTGGGTCCAGTGTTCCTGGAAGAAGGAGTGAAGGCCGAACGGTATCTGCAGCTGTTCAATGGTGCGTGGGAACCGCACGTGGATGAAATGCCACTCGTAGTACGTCGGTCTGACTTTGTGCAGGACGGAGCACCACCTCATACGGCCGGCGAGTTGAGAAAATTGTTGGAGAAGTTCTTCCCGGGAGAAGGACTGTGCACAGGGGACCGACCGAATGACCACCAAATCCGCCGGACCTCACGCCCTAATATATTTTTCTTTGGGGTCATATGCAGACATTTGTGTACCAGACCCGTCCACGCACCATTGACACAGTTAAAGAAAACGTCCTCGTTGCTACTACAGACATCACACCTCAGACTTAACGTGTGCGATGCAGCGTGCAGCATCGTATTTACCTGTTCGAGCAACAGGAAGCACATCAATTTGAACATTTGCGTCGCTAGTGTTACTCCCTATGAGACTGGACTTACGGGACACGCGGTATATGTCATATGCGGAAATGTAAGGCCGTTAAGCTTTTGGCGCTTCTGGGTTGGGTTTTCAGTTGAATTTCCTGCACTTCTCCCATGCTTCCAAAGAACAAGAGGTACAGGTCGAGTGCATGATTTGCTAAAGGGGGATAGGTGCGAGTCCATGTAGAAAAATACACGGTAAAGCTGTGTGGAGAAGAAAGCGCTGACCAACAAGTCCAGTAGATCTCACCTTTACTTGGTTACGTGTTGAGGGAGGTCGGCTGCTATTAAGTCCGTAAGAAGCGTAATGAGAATATGTCGTCATTTTTACCTCACAGTTACAAAGAGAAAGTACACTCCACAGGAAAAGTAATTCGATTCGCAAGAAATATCGCCTGATATTGTCGATTTTGGTCAAATTAAGTTGCCAGACCGTTCTTATTCTTGATTACGTTAAGGACCTACATAAATGATCAGGCACGATTTCAATCCTCTAGCGCAATCTTATGAAGCTCCAAACACACACACACACACACAGTGATATTATACGAATACGGAGTCAGTTTACTGACTAGGTTAGGGTTTGACGATCCGAATATCAAGTCCCGCCAGGGATAAAAAATTTATCTCCTCTCCAAAACGACCAGATCGGCCCCGAGGCTCAACTAGACTGCTTTTCCATGGCTAAGTTCTTCAAAGAAATATAACAGCCGACCGGAATAACAGTAACAACAACGTACAAAATGTGACCACAGGGGGATTAAGTAGTATGGTCATCTGAGGAGGAACCAGGATGCACAGACGGATCGTGCCTCACAGTTACGTAACACGTCTCCTCTCTTGCTAATTTACAGATACGGCATTTCGCGCTATCGGACGTATGAACCAGATGCAGACATCCTTGAGACAGAAGTGTGGGAAGAAAGATTTCTCATAAATAATGGAAGCGCAGCATTTCCAAGAAATATCTGCGTGTTAATTTTCTGCGCACCTCAGTGATTTGAGCGTTAATGTCAAGGCCAAAAGTTAATTCTAACGCCTTGCCACAAAACAAGGATATGCATCAAAGAACTTTAAGTGTACAGGCGCTGCGAACTTATTTCCTACAAGGCAGGTAAATTACATTAAGGTTGTTCACGAATTGCACATTTTGTATTAACATGCTCGCTTACGTTCATAAACTATATTTCACTTATTCTTAACGGTTCAGTAATTAGTTTTACTCATATGCCAGGAAGAAAGTTATTTGACAAATTTCGTCCAAATACTACTGAGTGATCGAAAAGTTCCTCCGCACTGGAATTCAAAACGTGCAGGCGATTAAGGCTGAAACGTTACGTAAAACTGTCGATAATAAAGTCAGGAAAGTCACTGCATGTCAACAAGAGGGTGCAAAGCACTTTCAGCATTTCCTCTGAGTACTGGGTAGGCGGTGTTATTTAGTATTACGTAAAGTTCTGGCCATTAAATTGAATGCTGAATGCCGAGTACCACTACGGAGAAATTTCTCTAGCACTCTGTATAAACAATTATAAAAAAACCTTTTGAAATATTAACAGCAATACGATCAGAATAATATCGTATATATCGCGAAGACGATTTCTGTGAAATGTAAAACAAACAAAACTCCTCAAGAATATCACACATCAGTACGACGTGCACTTTAATGCACAGTATACAAACGCTGGCACAATCCACTGTACATTATAATACGCTTGGTTTGTAAGTCACACCCGGGCTATTCTAATCTCCGTCGACAATTACGCCAGGTGGCAGTGATTCCCGAATACATTGGTCATTACGAAGTGGTCATTCAGTATCAATGCTTTGGTCGGCAATGCAGCATTGTACTCTGTCGACAACAATTATCCAGCTGTCTCTTGCGAACTTCTAAAATTTATGGCATGAATATTCAGTAAAACTGTGCGGTCACAGTGCCTCTCTCGGGTCTGTAATGTATACGAACGGTTAAGTTCATGTGTTAGCTATGGAAAATATAACCACAGGCGGTAACTGTCAAAATTTACCGTTTAAAATTCAATGGGCTTTATACTAATTGCTTACCAAAAAACTGAATTTGTTATAACACCGACGCCTCAAACAAACCTTCCAGTGCAGTTTATTTTTGCCACCCTGTGTTCCTATTCTTAACTATCAAATCTACGATCATCGGCTTTAGATTCATAACAGAAAATTAAAACGACCCAATAACAAGTGTTGGTTGGCATATTTTGACCCTATTCGAAACTCCACGCCATCCTACAAACCGACAGACTAGCAAGCATTACACTGTTATACGAACAGAAGCCACAAGGTTGGTCGATACCCTGAATTGCAACGATGTGGCAGAACCTGCAGTAGTGTCAGATCAACATAAAATGCACGAAACATTTTAACGTCATCAGAATATAATTGATTCTTAGAATGCTTAATTACATTAAAAAGTTCAGTAATTATATTAAAAAGCAGAGGACCCACAACAGATCCTTGTGGGACCCCCCCCCCCCTCAAAGAACTTCGAAAGGTAACGAAAATGTATCGAAAATGTGCTCAAAAGATTACGTATCAGTAAGGTACCTACGACACCAGTTTAAGGTACCGTCAAAACGTTTGTGAAGTACAATATGACGTGAGACAAGGTCAAAGGCACTGCTAAGGTCAAAATTAATGGAATCAAATTGACGTTTAAAACTAACTATTAATATTAATAATTATCGGTTCATAACTGAGTACAGTTTCATTGTGTTCTATTTGGAATCAATAAAAAACCTGTTTTGTTGTAAGACTGAAAGGTATTAATTATAGGCCTATCGTGTGGGTAGCCTCCTTTTGCCAAAATATTCCAGTGACCTCATAAAAACATGTCTAGATAATAATTTCATATTTTTTCTGTACAATATCCATACAACATCTTCGTTTTCTACACATGAACCTCTATGAATGTCACACACCTTTCCGCCTCACAGTCAGAATTTAACTTGTGTTTAACACACTAATTAGACAACTGCAACAAACGGATTTGTCAGCTTCAGGAGAAAATATAGAAATTCGCGCATAGCAAAACAGTTCCAAGACGTTCGTACCCTTTTGTTTAATTACGTCGACAACCGTAAAAAGCCGACGCAAGGGGTATACCTACTGGGCATAGGATGAACATCTTAGCTTTCTGCTTACGGCTCTTCTTGGGAAAATTGTCGATCTGATAACCACTTAGCAAGCTGCGCTGAAACTGTGTCCAGAAGTACAGATGGATGGTCTTCATGAAGAGTGCCTGTTACTCGTGTTTCATTTCGACCAAAATTGGAATATGTCAACAAAATTTAGCAAGGCGCCTAATATAAATTTGAACAAATATCAGGACAGATATTCTCATGCTGCTGCATACCCTTAGTCCGATGAACAGACACATGTGGCGAAAACAACTGGCGAATTGTTTGCTACTTACTGTCACGAGAGCGCTAAGAAAATGGACGTATATCACAACACGCATATTAACCGTCTGAAAGCATAAAATTCGCCTAGATAAAACTATAAAATGCTGCTCCTACGAGTCAAAAGACAGTTCTGTTCCACTACAAAATTCAATCAGCCAGTCCTAACTAGAGAAGTAATCATTGTTTATTCTGAGAGTTATACAAAGAACACATACATGCACTTTTCGGGTAAAACGCATAGATTTTTTTTTTAATTCTAAGGAAGTACATCCGTCACGTAGTAACCACTGAACTTCAAAGCTTTAACCACGTATACGGTAGTGTCTTTTTGGTGGGGAAACCTGAGGGAAAGAGGCCACTTGGAAGACCAAGGCATAGATGGGATAATATTAAAAGGGATCTGCAAGAAGTGGGATGAACTGGATTGATGTGGCTCAGAATAGGGATAGGCTCGAGTTAATGCTGTAATGAAACTTTCGGGTTTCATAAAACGAGGGGAATTTCTTGACTTGCTGAGAAACTGTTAGCTTCTCCAGAAGGACTCTGCTCCCTGGAGTTAGTTACATCTATATAGTGTATTACTTCATTTCCAACATGTGCTTAACAAGTGTAAAAGCACATAATATTCTGTCACTTTGTTTCAAATAAGATAAACTACTGCTGCTGTTGCCAGGTGTTCAAAACACATACAATAAAAGCATGAAACTCTTAAAAGGCTAATAATTACAAGACCCATGTGGAGGTTCTGCCTACTGCCTCCTCTACTTTCCAAAGGCAACATGCTGGTGCTTGAGATGATCATGCCTTCCTCGTGTGGTATGAGTGTGTGTGTGTGTGTGTGTGTGTATGTGTATGTGTATGTATGTGTGTGTGCGTATGTGTGTGTATGTATGTATGTGTGTATGCATGTGTGTGTATGTATGTGTGCGTAAATATGTGTGTATGTTTGTGTGTGCGTATGTGTGTGTATGTGTACGTACGTACGTACGTATGTATGTATGTATGTGTGTGTATGTATGTATATATGTATGTGTGTGTATGTATGTATGTGTGTACGTATGTGTGTGCGTGCGTATGTGTATGTATGTATCTATGTGTGTGTGCATGTATGCGTGTATGTATGTGTGTGTGTGTATGTATATATGTGTGTCCCCTTGAGTCCATGGGACGTTTTGCATGAAATTACAGATGAGCGAAATGCTGCTGGAGGAATTCTCAATTCAGTTTTTCCTACGCTCAGTAACACCAACAATGCGGATGCAGAAACTTGTGAAGTGAAAACGCCACCAACGCTACATGATACAAGGTCCTGAATGTACGTACAGCAATCTCAATCGATTTTGTAAAATTATACAGATTTTATAAGGTGTAGCTATTGCATTTGAAGTATGGTTTTGTATGACGCTGAAACCTGAACACTTCGAAAAACAGATCAGAAATACCCTGGTATTTTCGACTTGTGGTGCTAGAGAAGACCAACTGGACCGATCGCGTGAAAAATGAAGAAGTATTACACGAATTCAAGAAGGAGAGGAACAACATACATTTAAAGAAATAATGAAGGCTAAACTGGATCTGTCGCTTCTTGCACAGGAACTACCTTCTAAAACACATTACTGAAGAAATGACAGAATGGACCGAGAGATGAGGAAGCGGACATAAGCAGCTACTAGATGCCTCAAGAAAAGGAGAAGACGCTGGAATTTGGACGGGGAAGCACTAAATCCTACTCTATGGAGAACTGGCTTTGGAAGAGGCCATGGATCTGTCGCATGACAGACGTCATGAATTATTTTGTTGTAGCATTTACGCACAACGTGACAGCCATACGAAAATTTTCATTGGGCTAATGGGCCGCTGGAGTTTGGAGTGTGAAATTTTGTTTTACAATGCGATATCGACATTCATACGAATGTTTATGAAACACCGTGCGTAACAATGCGTAACACCATTGCGACGACGGTCTTAAGGGGTCCAACAAATGTAACGTGCAATACTCCGGCAACAGGCTACGTTCTTCTCAAAAGCAATTATCATTATTTATATTATTATTGTCATTATTATGAAAGCATGTAATAGGTCTATATGTTTACAAAAGCAAGACAAACTCTGACTTAAGTATGATTTCAAAATCGATACAAAAATTAGAATGTTCAGCCATGAATGACGCTTAATTTTATTGTCGAATTACGAACTTCAGTCACCTACATATGGCATTTTCAAGACAACATTTGTAGGAGCAAAAAATCTGAAAAGCAGGAGAGTAATAATTCTGTTGAAAATGTGTTTATATAGAAGGGAAGCACAAGTGACCGGTTTTGGTGAGAGTTCAGTTAATGCGGTACTCTTGTTAACAATGCTAACATTGTTGACCACAAATATTTATGTCCAGGAATTACTTTGATGATGGCAAAAAGGATCTTCATATACTGTAGGTCAAATTCTGTTGAACACCTTTAATGTCAGTTTACTGACCACTGAATATTGGGCACACGCTACAGAGAAGTAGATCACACTGTGTCGCTGCAACATAAATATTTTTCAATCAGATAACGAGTTTCAGCGCTTGTTCAGTTCTTCCAGGACCCCTCTCAGTACATGAACACAACAAACTGCTATCAGGATAAAAATTGTAAGGAATGTTTTTGAGCCATGAAATGTCATCTAACAAATACGGGTAGATATCAGCGGGGTGGGTAAACAGCAGTGAAATATGGGTGTGTATCGTTGTACAGGCAGATATGAACACGTTCCTACAGACCAGCGTAGTTATGTGCGTATCTTGTTGCAAACAAGAAGGAATTGTGTCTCCAAGGTCACGAAGAAAGAAAGAGAATAAATACGATTTCAAGGAACAGGGAGGTGTCCTACGGTAATACGTGTGTTGCTGTAACGACAAACGGCACTCAACTGCATTCACGAATAAACTAGGAGCGGATTCAATACACAGAACGACAGCTATCGTTTGGTTCAGCATCTCTCTTTCCGTCTGCTATCTGAAACGTAAAGACTGAAATCTTCGCTTTTCTTTTTTGTTGCGCGGTGCGCGTTGCTTTGTTAGCGACGTTTCGGGAGAGCGTATAGGTTTGATCTTCAGGAGTCAATATGTTCAGGTAGAAAATGTTCTTCTTGGCTTTCTTTTTTGGACACATTGGCCCTTGAAGATGGGACAGAAACGTCGGGAGCAGACCAATCTATGCCGTGCGACAACCCGAAGATCTCAGCTACTCCGCGGCGGAAGCCTGAAATCTCACCGTAAAGATTACGGCTTACGGGGGAACAAACACAAACACAGATGCCATGAGGGACTTAACGACGTCACATTATTAATAATAAATCAAGAAAGCATTATGATGATTGTAACTTATTCTGTCGGTGGATCCAGAATCAGACATGCCAAAGCATCATAAGACATAAGTCAATACATTTCTTGCGGAATGTTCATACATGATGACTGTGTGGGTTTGAGGGTTGCTTGTCCACTGTAAGCGGTATAATATAAAGCCCGCGACTTTATAAACAAGACAGGCAATGTAGCCTACGTATAACGTAAATTTACGGCGCGTTCGCGTAACCACTGTTGCAAGGACAAAAATGTAACAATGCCTTCTGTGTACTGTTGAAGTACTGTCACTGTCAACAATATAAAAATATTAAATGCTGCATAACAACGAAACGATGCCGACGGTAACGATACAACTGACTTCGGTCTTCACGTAGTGTCCGACATTTTATCGGATTTTAACCAAGTGGGGAGTTTCTCGACAGATTCTATTTCAAGTCCCCAGTGTAAAAATTGACGAAAATTCGTCCCGTAGGAGCCGAGCTGATACACGCGGACGGATTGGCATGAGGAAGCTCTCAGGCGTTTCTCGCGATTATGCGAACGCCCCTTTAGCTGTAACTGATTTGCAATTGCACATTATTATTATTATTATTATTATTATTATAGGCGCTTTCGCAAAATTTCGAAAAGCGACTATTAGCTTCGTCATGTCTGTCTGCACGTCCGCGTGGGACACCACAATTCCCACTGGACGGATTTTAATAGGATTTGACATATTGGTATTTTTCGAAAACCTGTCCAGAAAATTCAAGTTTGATTGAAATGTGGCAATAACAACGGGTACTTTACAGGAAGACGTATCTACAGTTGTGATAATATCTCTCTGCATCCTCCTTAGAACGAGAAAGATTTCTAACAAAAGTTGAAGATGAAATCAAAACATACATTTTACGTTAATTTTTTTTCGAAATCCGTGCCGTTTATGAGATAATATGAAAAAAATTGAACAGCTGGATAGGTCATAGATGACAGTACAATACGGCGCATGCGTATTGCATGCTGGATAACTAAGGCCAAAACCGCACTCAGAATACGTAATAATTGTTGCTTTTCCACGGCAACAACGGTTACGTGAACTCGACTGACTGTTACGCTGTACATTGCCTGTCCTGTGTTAAACGTACTGTACATTGCCTCCCCTTTGTTACGCTGTACGTGCTGTACATTGCCTGTCCTGTTAAGCAAAGATTTAGTCACTTAATTTTCAATCTGAAACACAATTCTTAAATATTTGATTAATTTCACGTTACAAAGTCCTCTGTAAAATGTTGGATTGTTACGTCGACTTTCCGTGCACCACATTTGTCCTCTTTTTGATAGAATGTCAAACAGTACCTAATCTTAATAATCAATGAATGTCAGCTCTAACAGTCAGATTTTAATTTCAGAGTAATTCTACAGGCTACATCTCAGGCTATATTTAACAGCGTATCCAACATAACCCGGATTTCGAGTTTCTGAGACGTGACGTCGTACAGTTTGATAGACGTTTCCAAGTAATCTGTCACCTTCATATTCACCGCCTTCAGTACGTCAGATCTGTAATTCTACAATGACTTTTACATCTTTAAGCACGGTTAGGTCAGAGATGCCCAAAACCGGGCGACTACATTTTGTACCGTGGCGCCTAAAATCTGTGGGTCTTCAGTATAAAAACTTGTTCTGTGTCACCCAACTGGCCACTAGGATTTTAAGAATACTACTAGATGAAAGGGAAAATCTGTTAACCACTTGGTTAAGAGTTGGCTTCAATTTCAGTTTCATAACACAAAACGTGGGCCCCATGTACCGGACGCCCTGCCACATGTCACAACGAACCCATGCCTTCTGCTGCCCAGATATGGATACGTGTAGTGAATTCTACAGATGAACGTGTCCTTAGTTAGGTCAGTTACTACGACGTAACTGGACGTATCGTGGCAATCGAGCGGTTAAGACGCTTTCTTCATCTACGGGAAGTTCTGGGTTCGAATCTCGGCCCGGACACAGGCTATCCTGACTGAGGGTCATAGTGCTTTTCCTCAGTATTTCTAGCAAATTCCGGGACAATATCTGAATCACGAGCTATTTCGGCCGTTGGTGTAGCTGCTGGTGGGGCCGCCCATGCCGGACAGGTTTTGAGGGAGGTGCTGGACAAAGAGGGAAACTCTGACCCACCAGGCTAGAGTTTGGGCGTGGGGCTGACATCCTCACCTCTTAAAGCCTCAATTATCTCAAAATCCGGCAGTGGGGAGGCCATAGCCCGAAAACGGGCCGAAGCATTATAGGAGAAGAAAAAGTATAAGAATTAGAAGATCTCATAACACGCTGCGGTTTGCTACCACATCTTTTCCGCTTTATTATTCACTAGTGAAATGCCCTCGAAATTTCAACGGAAAAATCTGACAGGTCTCACCTCTAGCCTCGGTTTCCACAGACAGCCTTTCCACTGACCCACTAAAATACGTGTGTCCACAAAGTTCCTATGGTGTTTCAAGTCAACGCGGTTCTAAACAAATTCAGCTAGGCGCACGCATGTTGCTTTGGCTTCTAGCAAAACTCCCTCAGTTTATCCATGCATTAACGGATGACATCAGGATGCATCGTTGCGTTTTTCATTTAGTTGTGAGTAAAATGACGACTGCTCAGGACCGTGCCCGCTGTGTAGACTGGCTTTTCGAAACAAAATCTGTGATTCAGACAAAATGAAATTACCGCACACACATGTCAATAAACCACCTCCAATCGAAAAGACAACCAAACACCAGCAACGGAGATTTTTGGAAACTGGTAGCATCAATGATCGTTCAAGAAGTGGTCGGTAGCTGCGAGTGATTATGTTGTGCAGCGACTTCAAGAAGCCCTGTAAAATCCACACGACGAGCTTAGCGCAATCTGGGTGCTACCGTACATAAAGGGCTGCATTAGATGTTGAGGTTAAAAACGTACAAGTTTCAACCAGTGCTGTCACAACACACACACACACACACACACACACACTGCCAACCATAAGCGAATGTTATAGCAAATAAGACGAAACGCTGCACCATGCGACATATCCATTCCGAGTTACCGAAAGTGTCGTTAAACAAATCTTAAAAAAACGGAGATATTTGTGGAAAAATCCGTACAGAAAACTGCGGGATTTGTGTAAACACCCAAATAAATAAGACATTTGTGTACATATAACATAGAAGCGGGGCGAGATAGCGTAGCTGGTATAGCGACTACGCTACGGGTTGGATGGTCCGGGGATCGAATCCCGGTTGGGGCAATAATTTCCGCACCCGTGGAGACAGATCATGGGGCCCACCCAGCCTCCTGTACAGTGAGTACCGGGTCTTTTCCCGGGGTAAAGCGGCCGAGGCGTGGCGTTGATCATCCACCCCATCTAGCGCCAAGGTTAAAGAAAAAGTGAAGCTATACCTCTACCCCGCCCTGCTGGGCCTTCATGGCCTGTTCTAGGGTGAACTTTACCTTTCATTCATACCGACAACTGAGACATTTGCGTAGATATCCGAACAAATCAGTGATATTTGTGTATCTACCGACGCAGATAATTCAGCCATCTGTGTAGACACCCGTACAGCACACTGGCCACTCCAGTACCTCCATGACACTGCCAGCAGTGGTCCACGCGAAGAGAGAGGGACAGAGAGAGAGAAAACCTCTCAACAATGAGAAGGAACAGTTTATTAGCCACATGGCTGGGATCACTGTCATGTAGATACCCTACCTGTTTGGGCTGTCAAGCGAGTCACCCAAAGTCAGGTAGTCACGTGAACCAGGGAGATATTGTGTAGCTTTCTGCGGTACAGTCATGTCCAAGAGCATTAAATATAACAACACGTCGCGGTCCAGTAGATAACGCTCTTAATTCCTATTCGGAAAATTCTGGGTTCAAATCTCGGTCCACAGAGGGGCTACCCTTATTAAGGCTTATCGTAGTTCTGCAGTCATTCCAAAGAAATAACTGGAAAGTCTCGCCATAGGCCACGACCGTACCCTTCTGTACCACCCAATTCATTATCATTAGGCCTAATCATCGTATAATTCGACGCTATCCGACAGACTGAGTTACATACAACGTCTTTCAATAAACCACGAATAACCACATAAATACAAAACATAAGGAAGACGATTGGAACGTAACGCCGTGTCGCTGGATTAGTGCTAACCGACGTTTCGAAGAAAGGGAATGTGAATTTTAACAATAAAGGTGAGTTACATCGATTGCAACTGCCTTCAAGTTCAAGTGTTGAGTATGACGACAATATGTTCTGTCGAAATGTCGGCAAACACTAACCCAGCGACACTGCCTCACATCGCAGCAGATCCGAGTCATCAACAAAATCACTGCTTCCAAGCGATCCGCGACCAGTTCCCTGGGGATCCGTGGATACATTGCAGTAATGGCTATTTTGAAGTTCGCTTACATTTTAATTAAATATATAATGTTACGTCAAACATAATCGAGAAGTTTCTTTAATTGGCAAATTGCTATTTCATGTGTTCGTTAGCATATCTAATTAAAAAGCCCCGTGGACCCCCGAGGCGAGGGCCAATCATTTTAATTAAGGCCAACTCATGCAATGCATTGTTACGTGTGCTACAGGTGTGTGTTAGTGAAAAGGTAAAGGTAAAGTTCATCATAGAACAGGCCACGAAGACACAGAGGAGGAGTAGAGGAATAACTCTACTTTTTCTTTAACGTCAGCGCTAGATGGGGTGGGTGGTCAACGCTACGCCTCGGTCGCTTTACCCCGGGGAAAGACCTGGTACCCATTATATAGGAGAGTGGGTTGGCCCCAGGGCCGGTATGGACGGATTCGAAAAATTTGCCCCCCCCCCCCCCCCCCCCGCGGTCCCCACCGCGCCCCCCCCCCCCCCCCCGCCCCCCAACCCACACCCCCCCCCCCCCCCCCCCGCACCCTCCTACCCACTCCCCACAACCAT